>Ga0100403_1002436_pt1 | contig 14919 bp, 14 predicted proteins | sample CryGeymet201501t_FD_83663 | JGI IMG/M metagenome (GOLD analysis project Ga0100403, IMG submission 83663) | Groundwater microbial communities from Crystal Geyser aquifers in Utah, USA - Crystal Geyser metaG 2015-01t | ecosystem: Environmental > Aquatic > Deep subsurface > Groundwater | place...
TCATATCTTGATAATACTGTTTATATTTAGCGGCTGCCATATCTTGAATTAACTACTTTGTACAATAAAGTAGATCGTAGTACTGATCAAACATCCTCTTTGCCGAAAATTGTTTTGCGGTTTCTATTGATTTTCTCATCATAGAAATCCACCCTTTAGGCAAACCTTGATCATCACGATCATAATAAGAATTTACTATCTCAGATTCTAATTTTGAATACAAGTCTTGACTTGGGATAGTATGATCGATGATCCATCCCATTCCATCCCAGTCTGCTTCCCCTACCCAGCCATCTTTAATAGTTAAATTTAAACATCCATTAGCAATTGCCTTCATCCCTGAAGTACCACAAGCTTCTTTACCATAATCTGGAGTATTGAGCCAGACATCACAACCTTTGACAAGATGATTTGCAACATCTAAATCATAGTTTGGGATAAATAGAGCTGAACCTGATAGCTCATTTTGCATGTAGCCAATCACTCTTTTAAGTAAAGCTTTACCACTACTATCACCGAAATGAGCTTTACCAGCGATTAATAACTGGACTGGTTTATCTTGATCTTTAACAATTTTTGTTAATCTCTCCAGATCATCAAACAACCAATCTAAATGTTTATAATCAGCAATTCTTCTCGCCCAACCAACTACTAATTTATTATGATCAAAACCGTATCCTGATCGTTGTTGAGTAAAATTAACTAATTTTTCTTTATTCCTTTGATGGATCTCCCATATCCTTGAGTCAGTTAAATTATCTTGTCTAAATTCTTCAGATTGCCAGGTGGGCATATGTACTCCGTTAGTAATATTTGACCAATCATAACCATGCCAAGCTTCTTTAGATAATGTACTATGAAGAGCACTTACTCCATTTGCTTTTGAAGAAATATTTAAAGCAAAGCGAGTCATTTTGAACTGATCAGGGTGGGAGTAAGTTCCATCTTCTAATAACTCTTCTAAACTGATCCCAATTTTCTGAGCATAATATTCGGCATAGGTTTTAATTAGATGTGTAGGATAACCACTATTCCCTGCAGCAACTAGAGTGTGGTTTGTATAGACAGTTTTTGACTTTGCGGCTTGCTTAGCTTCAGGATAACTCATCCCATGCTTATCCATATACATTCTAATAAGTTGCCAATGGAGGAAAGCAGGCCTGCCTTCATTAATATGGTAAATACAAGGATGTAGACCTAACTCATCAAGGAGCTTAACTCCGCCAATTCCTAAAATCATCTGTTGTTTAACTAATTCTTCCTCTGTCCCATGGTACAAAGCATAAGTAATCGTTCTTTCTGAAATATGATTTTGTTCTGTATCAGTATCAAGCAAGTAGAGTGTTACAGTCTCTCCAATTGTTTTCTTCCAGACTCTCACCCAGACATCAACCTCAGTTAAATGAACTTTAACAAATAATGGTTTATCATCAACATAAACATGCTCCAAACCAACAGATAGCTCATCAAAAGGGACATCTTCTTCAGTTTGCTCACCTTCAAGAGAAATAACTTGCTTGGCAGATTCTCCATGATAAAGGAGACCAATACCAATTAATGGGGTTTTTTTATCAGCTGCCGCTTTTAGCGTATCACCAGATAGGACCCCTAAACCTCCAGCAAATATAGGAAGGCGAGATTCTAGACCATATTCGGCACAAAAGTAAGCAACTAAGTTAGGTTCTTTTTTGATCACAGAATAAATTTACCATCTTTGTAGATCACTAAACTAGTACCATCTGTCAAATATGCTGTAACAGTACGATCAGTAGTTGAGACTATATCAGTATGTTCAGCAGAATCATTGTAGCCCATCTTATTCCACTCTTTAGATTTTATAGTAGAGATATCGCCCCTATAACAGTCCTTATATGCTTTTCCAATAGCCAAATGAGTATTCCCAAAAGGTCCTCCAATATTTTCATCAAATAATGTTTCAGCCATCACATGTGTAATTTTTGAAGTTCTTTTATCCGTTAGAGAAAACTCACCAAATTTATTTGCATTCTTGGTTTTTAACATTTCTTGGAGTAGCTTATCTCCTCTTTTTGCTGAGGCTTCAATAATAATACCTTTTTTCACTTTTAATTTAACATCACTGATAACTTGACCGTATCGGTAAACTGGCTGATTAAAATTCACCCAGCCGTCAACTCTACGCCAATCTGGAGAAGTAAAGAATTCAAATGAAGGAATATTTCTACCACTTCCACCATGCCAAATTCTATTTGGCCCCAGACCAACTTTTAGATCCACATCTTCACCTTTAACTTCTAAGTAATCAATTCTTAACTCATTTAATTTTTTTAGAGTATCTTTTTGAAATTTGGAGATCTCTCTCCACTTCTCTACTGGGTTATCTTCATCCAAGAAACAAGCTTTGATAATTTGGTCCCAATATTCTTTTAGAGAAAGTCCAACTTCTTTTGCTTTAGCATCAACTCCCCAAAGTGCTAAAGTCCAAGTATACTGACCTTGAATTTCTTTTTTATCTAACCAATCTCTAAACTTTTTTCTAGAATTTCTAGCTCTCATTATTTTTTCTGAGGAGACCTCAGCCAGCTCAAGTGGATCAACATCAGCAATAATACCGATGCTGTGGTTAATCATCTTCGCTCTAGCTTTAAGTAATTCTTTCGGGAAAAATATTAATTGCTCATCATTAGCTATCTCATAAAAGTGCTTATCAAATCCTGATGGGATTAATCTAATTATCGGGTGAGCACCAGCCCGAAGAATAGTATTATGTAGAGCCAGTGCTAGAGGTTTCGCAACATCAGGGACCATGCACTGAACAACTTCATTTTCTTTAATACCTTTACCAGAGTTTAAAGCAAAATTTACTAAAACATCTGCATATTTATCTAAAATTTCCTGAGAAGGAACATAAGATGGTGTGTGATACATCATAATTATTTAAATCTACTTATTTTTAATTGTCCAGAAAAGTCTTTAATTTTTTAATTGCAATTGCTCGATGTGAATGCTCATTCTTATAATCTATACCCAATTCTGCTACAGACTTAGTTTCACCAAAAGGAATAAAGATTGGATCATAACCAAAACCATCTCTACCTATCTGAGTTAAAGCAATTGAACCTTTAAAGATCCCTTCAAAATACTCAACTTTTTCAGATATTGGATCAAACAAACACAATACACTTCTGAAAATAGCTGATCTATTTTTTACATTGTCTAATAATTCTAGGATTTTTTTATTACGATCCTCATCAGATCCTATTTGAAATCTCTTACTATGGATGCCAGGAGCTCCATCTAAGGCATCAATCTCAAGTCCTGAATCATCAGCAACTGTTAATAAACCCGTTTTATGAGCAAACTCTCTTGCTTTAAGTAGTGCATTATCACGGGCAGTTTTACCAGTTTCAGCAACTTCAAGATCTTCCAAGTTTAAATCAGCCGGTAAGAGGATATCATAATTCAGACCAGCAAGTACCTTAATAAACTCTTTTTGTTTACCTTTATTGTTTGTTGCTATGAGAAGCTTCATTGACCAAGCATGTTACCTAAACCACCTGCTCCACCCATCATGGACTGGAGTTTTTTCGCTGCAATTTCTTGAGATTTTTTAATCGCTTCATTTAATGCATCGACCGCATCATCACTAGTAATTCCTTGAACACTGAAGTGTTTTATTTTTTGATCACCAGAAATAATAACAACAATATCTCCTCGCTCAATTTTAATTTCTTCTGCAGACAATTCTTGTTGCATCTGTTTTGCTTGAGTTCTAAGCTTATTAATATCTCCTAGTGCTTTGAATGGATTTGCCATATATTTTCCTCTTTTAATTTTTTAATTAAACTGAGGTCCTCTATAAATAATTTTCTAATGATAGGGTTTCCCTTGTTTTCAATTCTATCACTATTTACCTCTAGAGCAATGCCTCACTGACATCTTTCTCAAGTGCTGGGATAGGCTCTTGCTCTGTATCAGCTACAACTTCTTGAGGGATAACAACAAACTCAAATCTAGGCATACCCCCGGCAACTTCTTGGCCACAATTTTGCAAAATACTTAATTGTTTCTGTTGTTCTAGCTGAAGCTTATGAAATTTATAATAAACTCCTACTCTATTAATGCCAGACTCTTCGGGGATTAATTTACTAGATTTCATAATAGCAGCTAAAGTTAGATTGTGTTCTTCAATAGCTTTGAGGAATTCTTCCCAGACACCGCTTAAATCAACCATGTTTTCATCTGTGGGATCAATGAGATTATCACTTTTAAAATCACTAAGAGGTGATGGGGATGTGATTGTGCTTTTTACTACATCAGCAACATCGATGATATCTTTTAATGACTGATCGCTTTTTACCACTATCTGAGTAGTCTTTTTTTCAATTTGAGTTACGCTATTTACTTGAGTAGGATTTTTTTTTATAACCTTAGCAGGACCATTACTTCCACCAGATCTCTCTTTGGCTTTTAAGACTAAGTCTAAAAGCCTAACTTCAAGACTTAAAAAAGCAATTCTACTTGAGTCATTCAGAGGAAGATCGATCAGATTATCTAAAAGAAACAAACTAACTTTCTGAGCAAATTGGGCCTCGCCCTCTTCAACTCCTAAAGATCTCATTAAGTCATTGTGAAGTAGATCTAATAAATTTTGATGGACATACTTTTCATCTTCACCATTATCTCTAAGAGTCTTAATCACTTGAACTAACTTCATCTCATCTTTTGAGATAACTGCCGCGACTAATAACTTGAGTTCTTCTTTTAAAGATAAACTTCCTAAAACTTCTAAACTGCTGATAGATAACTTCTTCTCTCCTCTGCTAACAGTTTCCAGAATTTTAACAGCATCTCTAAAACTACCTCCAGACCTATTTATCACCTCATCTAAGGCCTGATCCTCAAAGTCAATTTTTTCCTTTTGAAGAATTCTTTCTAAGACTTCTTTTAGTTCCCCATTTAGTGCTTTTCTAAATTTAACCAAATTGGCACGGGATACGATTGTATCAGGAATTTTATGAAGTTCTGTTGTAGCGAGGATAAATACCGCATGCTCTGGTGGTTCTTCAAGTAACTTTAATAAAGCATTAAAGGCCTCACGGGTTAACATGTGAGCTTCATCTAAGATATAAACAGATTTACTTCCTAATTGCGGAGGTAGAGATACTCTTTCTTTCAACAGTCTAATATCATCTATACCACGGTTGCTAGCAGCATCAAGCTCATTAACAATGAAAGAATTTCCAGAAAATATTTTTTGATGCTCATCTTCATCAAGCTCTTTATTTAAAACAGAGCTAATAATTCTTGAAGTTGAAGTTTTACCTGATCCCTTAGGACCGGCAAAAAGGAATACTTGTGGTAGTGATCCTACCTTTACAAGTTTAAGTAACTGCTCTCTAACATCTTTAAGAGCTAAATCTTCAAATTTTTGTGGTCTGTATTTAAGTGGCCATGCCATAGATGCATCCTAACACTATTTTGCCACCAGTTGCTCTAGTTGATTTTCTGAGTCTATTTTGATAATTAGATCGGCTAAGACGATACTGTAATGACGATATGCCTCAAAAGGTGTTTCAAAAGGACTAAAATAGGCATGGACATCGCCATCATTAGACCACTTGGTACACATATAGTAGAAATTATCACTAGTTTGGAGTCGTCTCCACTTCTCAATTAACTGATCATTTGCAGTTTTTAATACTAGATTTTCCAATTCATAAATTTTATTTATCATATCTTTTTGTAAATCATTATCAACCCAAGCTGTTAAATCACGATCAACGTCTGCCCACGAGATTGGTTCTGGAACATCATAAACCTCTAATTTATTCTTATCTAATTTTGAAACAACTTCTCTTGGAGTAACGAACTTGTTATAGCTCTTAGTGATAAACTCATCGATAAACTTCTCAAAGAATAAGAAGATTCCTGTATCTTCCCATTGATGTTCTCCGAATGTCTCAAAGTCCATAAATAAATTAACGATATGATCTTCAGGATAAATTTCTACCCACTTGATGTACTTTTCAACAGTTAGAGGGTGCTCTGGCCAATTTTTATCTGAAAATCTAAATGCAATATCATCAGATAATGGGGCATGTTTTAATAAAAGTGGAAGAGGTTTTTTTGTATAACTGAGATAAGGTTTAGTTCTATCTCTGCCGTATAAGTAACGATCAACTGCTTCAGTCAAAATAGCTTTATAGCCCATTGTTTCTACTTGCTCTGCAATATAGTTATTATAAATAAGCTCACTATTACGAAATATAACGGGTTGATAATTAAAAAGTTCCTTAATTAGATCATTGTGCTTTTTAACCTGTAGGTTAAATTCTGACTGAGAATAAAGACCTGCCAGTGAATGATAATATGTTTCTGCTAACAATTCTACTTGGCCAGTCTTAACTAATTTTTGAATTAATTTAATAACCTCATCATCAAACTCTAATGCTTGCTCTAGAAAGACTCCAGAACATGATAAGGCAAATTTAAACTCCTTATGACGATTAACTAGCTTTAATAACAAGCTCAACATTGGCCGATAAGACTTAGCACTTACTTTTTGAAAAATTGTTTTATTATCTTTTGAGAAATAATCAGTATCATTGCTCAAATCAAAGACATTAAAATCACTCAGACGATAAGGCTGATGAAGCTGAAAATAGAAACAAATTTGTGGCATTACTAATTATCAAACTAATTCTTTATAAATCTCAGTTACTTTTTGAGCAGCAGATTTCCAGGTTACATCTTTTAGTTCATTATTTTGATTTCTAACGACTTCATTTGATAAATCCTTATTTTTAATAAGCTCAACAATACTCTTAGTCATCATATCTATATCCCAAAAATCAGCCTGGATACTACTTGGTAGGACTTCTGCCACGCCAGAGTTCTTGGAAATAATTACCGGAGTAGATCTTTGCGCTGCTTCAACAGCTACTAAACCAAATGGCTCAGAAAGAGAGGGCATAACAAACACATCAGCTCTATCTAATAGTTTTGACTTTTGATTACCTCTGACAAAACCACTAAATAGCACTTTACTACTCAAACCTTTATGAGCTGTTGTAAATAAAAGTTCTTGGTAAAGATCTCCATTACCTGCGACCACAAAGATAGCTTCAGGTAGATGATGTAATACAGATTGAGCTAAACCTAAAAAGTACTCAGGACCCTTCTGACCAGTTAACCTACCCATAAAAACCACCACAGGTCTAGCTTTAGCGAAATGATGATTGCCGGGGTCAGTATTCTCTACAGGATCAATCCCATTATGAACTACTTTAATCTTCTGGCTATCAATTCCATATTTATCAATTAAAATTTTCTTTGTATAAGCACTAACCGCAATGACTCTGTCAGCAAATTTCATCCCTTGATACTCTGACTTCATGATGTACTGACTACCCCCCACTGGGCTACGATCAAACTCAGTTGAATGAATATGAGTAATAAGAGGTTTACCAGATTTTTGTTTTAAACTCATTCCTGCTGGAAATGACATCCAATCATGAGCATGAATAACAGAAAAATCTTTATTTTTTGAATTATTTACAACTTGGTCATGATATTGATTTACTTGCTTTTCAAGGTTTGAATGAGACAAGGCTGCTAGATCATTTAAGTCTAAATTTGCTGGGTCTACTCTCTCTAGTGCTGGATATTGATCATAAGCAAAAAATGGTGGTTGTTCAATTTCCTTTCCCCAATCCGGATGAGAACAATCAAGCAACATCATGTGCTTTAGTGAGCCTGAGAATTTATAAGGTAAGGAAAAATAGATCTTACCTGAATAATCTGCTAGTGCTGTAGTTAGACCTTGGCATGCAACACCTAGTCCTCCACTATTGTGAGGAGGGTATTCCCAGCCAATCATAAATACATTATTTTTATTCATACATCAAGTACAAAAGACCTATCTGATCTATCATCTAAGTATATGACAACATTGACAATGAAATCAAGCCACGTCTATGGGGAAATTGATTAAGTTATAGGGCTATTCTATTATTCTATTTGTTCTGCTCTATCAACCCTTGCATTTCCTATAGAGACTCTCCTTAACTGAGTAACATAAGCACCGACCTGTAATAATTGACCTAAATCATGAATCAACGATCTGATATAGGTTCCAGAACTTACCTTTGTATAAAACTTAGCAGTTACTTTTTTATTTTGAACATCTTTATTAAACTCTATTAATTCAAAATTATAGATATTTACTATCCGAGAAGGCAGACTACTGAGATCAATATCTCCCTTTCTGGCCTTCTGATACAATTTCTTACCTTTTACTTTAACTGCACTATAAGCAGGAACAGTCTGCTCTATCTCTCCAGTTAATTTAATCATTGCTTCATTGAGATCATCTTTGGTTATTTTTGAAACTGCATCCCATCCTAGTTGAGTAACTATTTCTCCCATTGCATCATAGCTATCTGTCGTTATGCCAAACTCTGCTTCCACTTCATACTCCTTATCTTGCTTCATGAACTGATCTTGAAGTTTAGTAAATTCTCTACCAACTAGGATAATTAGCAAACCAGTTGCCAAAGGATCAAGTGTCCCAGCATGACCAATTTTCTTTACACCGACTATCCTGCGTAACTTAGCTACCACATCATGGCTAGTCCAATCTTGATCTTTATCAATTAAGATAATCCCTTTTTGTTCTTTTTTTACTTCTTCAATTGTAGAAAATTTTGTTAAATCCATATGCATATTGTAACTTAAAAAAATAAGATGACTTTACTTCATATTTTTTCTCTGATAGTTTCTGTTTACTATGCAAAAAAATAATTCTCTTTTTGAAAAAGTACAAGCTGATTTAAGTGCAAAGGGTTTTAGTATCGTAGGCAAAAACTTAGAAAAACCGTGGGGAGCATATTTATTGATTGATGAAAATCAAACTAAAAAATTTATAGAAGAATACTTCTCACATATTAATTTACCAGAATTAGACTTCTCATTAAAGATGAGTCCTAAGATTCTACTCGTTGCACCTGATAAAAGACTATCTTGGCAATACCATCATCGTCGTAGAGAAATATGGACCATCTTAGAAGGACCTGTAGAAATTGTAACTAACGATAATGATAAGTTAGTTCCTGGAAAAACTTTTCAAAAAAAAGACTTTATTGATATAAAACTTGGAGAAAGACACCGTTTAGTTGGACTAGATAATTGGGGGATTGTAGCCGAAATTTGGCTTCACACTGATCCTAAAAATCCCTCTAATGAGGAAGATATTGTTAGAGTTGAAGATGATTTCAATCGTTAAATAACCAGATTACTTATCTTTTATAAAAACAAGCTAAACACTCATCGGTGAATTTGCTATAGTAAAGAAGTGAAAGATTTATCTACTCAAACTCGTTCTATCAGAGAAAATATTCTCTCAATGATTGCAGAAGCTGGTTCTGGTCATCCAGGAGGATCTTTGGGTAGTGTAGAAATCTTTGCATCCCTTTACTTTAATATTATTAATCATGACCCTAAAGTACCGACTCTTCCACAGAGAGATAGAGTCCTACTCTCTGCTGGGCATATCTGTCCGGCTTGGTACGCTACTTTAGCCCAGGCTGGCTATTTTGAAATGGGAGAACTACTCACCCTAAGAAAACTCGGTTCTAGATTACAAGGACATCCTGAATACAAGAATGGCCATAGCCTACCTGGTATAGAAAATAGCAGTGGACCACTTGGCCAAGGACTCTCTCAAGCAATTGGCTTAGCCCTTTCTTTTAAATTAGATAATTTACCAAATCAAGTTTATTGTGTGATGAGTGATGGCGAACAACAAGAAGGCCAAACTATGGAAGCTTTACTCTATGCTGGTAGTAACAATATTAGTAATTTGACTATCTTGATTGATAGAAATAATATCCAGCTCAGTGGTAACACTAAAGATATCCTTCCTCTCAGGGACCTAGGAAGAAGAATCCGCCAGTTTGGTTGGACAGTCTTTGAAGTAGATGGACATAATACTGATCAGATTACCAATGCAGCCCTCAAAGCAAAAGATAATAAATTTAGTCCAAGTGCAATAATTTGTCATACAACTCCAGGTAAGGGAGTTTCGTTTATGGAAAATGATTATACTTGGCATGGTAAAAAACTATCCAAAGAAGATTATCAAAAAGCATTAAGAGAATTATGAACCAAGCAGATTTAAAAACTACAAGAGATGGACTAGGGGATGGATTAGTTGAACTTGGACAAAGTAACAAAGATGTTGTAGTGGTTAATGCTGATCTAGAAGAATCAACTCGAACTCATTTATTCAAAGAAGAATTTCCCCAAAGATATTTTCAAGTCGGAGTTGCAGAACAAAACATGATGGGGATTAGTGCTGGACTTGCCCTTGGAGGAAAAATCCCATTTGCCACTAGCTTTGCCATTTTCTCTCCAGGGTTAAATTGGGAACAAATTAGACTTGCTTGTATCTCAAATCTCAATATTAAAATTGCCAGTACCCATGCTGGCTTCTCCAATGGTCCTGATGGAGCTAGTCATCAAGCTCTGGAAGATATTGCTCTAACTAGGGTCATTCCTAACATGACAGTGGTTGTCCCCTCTGACTATGAGCAAGCTAAACAAGCAGTAAAACAAATTGCAGAAATAAAAGGCCCTTGTTATCTTAGACTTTCAAAAACCCCTACCCCAATTTTAAAAACAGATCAACCTTTTATCATTGGCAAAGCCCAAGTTTTAAGCCAAGGAAAAGACTGCTCCATTATCACAACTGGAAACATGATTCATCAATCATTAGAGGCTGCTGAAATCTTAAATCAAAATGGCTATGAGGTAGGAGTGATAAATCTCCCAACCATTAAACCCTTAGATAAGAAAGTAATACTTGAAGCAGCTCAACATTCTCAGCTAATTGTTACCATAGAAGAACATCAGATAGCTGGAGGATTAGGATCAACCATTGCTGAATATCTCTCTCAAGCAAGACCAATTAGGATTATTCGTCTTGGAGCAGATGACCAATTTGGAGAGTCTGGAACTGTTGAAGAACTTCTTAATAAGCACAACTTAGATACTCAAAGTATTGTAAATAAAATTAAAAGCCTATTTCCTACGAAATAAAAAGAAAAATCTGAAGAATAAATATAGTAATAATATTTGCCATAACCAACAATAAAGAATAACAACTTTAGAAATAAATGGTAACCAATTACACAATATCATATTAGAGGTACTACATGAGAAAAAAAGCCTCACAAACGGGACAAACAGGTTCTTCCAAAAAAGGATAATCCCAAATAAAGATGTTACCGGGATAAGCACCATCCATGCATAAACTCGATCTTTAACCACCATCTGCATAGTCTGATATGGATGTAATAAAAACCCAAGCGTAATTTGCCCTAGAGAATAAAAAACAGATAGAAAAGCCTTTGATTTATCAACTTTCATACTTTAATTATGATTCTAGCATGAGCTATACTGATAGTTACTATTAATAAGTAACAGAATTATTATATGAATAAGAAGATCTTCCAAGCAGCACTCTTTGCCTTTATCACTATCTTAATGATTGCCCCACAAGCAATGGCATTAGAAATCTATGTAGATGATTATGGTAATGTTAAATTTTATCAAGGTGAAGTTCTAGGCGATGATGATGAAAAAGGAGAGCACGAGGAAGAAGATAAAGAAGATGAGCACAGAGAAGAAGAAAATGAACGTGAGAATGAACGTCAAAGAGAAGTTGAGAGAAAAAGAGTAGAAGTTAAAAAATCAGCCCCAATAAAAACCCTATATTCATCTGCTAAAAAACAAATAGAATTAAAGACAGAGGATGATGGTAGATATAAGGTTGAAATTCAAGATGGAGATAATAAATTAAAAATTGAAAGAAGATCGACTCAGCCTGCTCAATTTATTAATAAAGATGAGATTGAAGCAGAAACAGTTAATCTAAGTTATCCCACAGCTTCAAAATCAAAACTGACTACAGAAGAAAGAGATGACTATTTTAAGAATAGCTTCTCTTCTAGACCAGAAATTCAAAGTCTCAGTGAAGAAGATAGGTTGTCTATACTTGAAGAAAAAAATCAAGAGTTTAGAGAATACTCTGAGAGGATCCGATCAGAAAAACAAGAAAGAAAAGAGGAAAGAATTGAGATTAGAGACCTTTCTGATTTAGAACAAGAAAATAGATTCGAAATTCAATCACGTAACACCAAAGCTAAGTTAAATGGTGCAACCTTCTCATATGATCAAAGCACTGGAGAAGTATTCCTAATAACACCATCTGGACAAGAACATATTCTCCAACACCTTCCTGATCAAGCAATTGAAAGGATGACAGAAAATGGTTTCTTTGTTGATAATGACAGTGAAATTGAAATTGAGTCTACAGATGATGGATCAGTAAAATATAAAACTAAAGGAATTATGAACAAAAGATTCCTAGGATTATTCAATAGACAAGTAGAAACTGAAGTAGTACTAGATGATTTAACAGGGGAAACTTCTGAAAGTGAGGTAGAAACAAATGGATTTACTAGTTTCTTAAACTTATTATCATTCTAATTTGAAACTTAATTAATTAAAAAAGTAGGGATTTACTCCCTACTTTTTTATTTTATCTCAGTAATATTTGGAAAACTTATATTAGATTATTGATAGATAGTATGATAAAGTATGATGGTAATAAAATTTAAAACAATGAAAAAGAAAACCCGTCTTACTATAACCCTATCTCAAGATCTTTTAAAAAACGTTGATGCAACAATTGATGAGCAATTAATTAGAAATCGTTCTCAAGCTATTGAGAATTTATTATTACAAAGTTTAGGTAAGAAAGTTTCTACTGCAGTTATTTTGACTGGAGGTTCCCAGAAAAACCAAAGATGTTTAAAAAAGATTAACGATCGTTATTTACTCTCTATCATAATTGATCATCTTAAAGAGCATGATATTAACAAAGTTATAATCTGTGGAGGAAAAGATAATAATCAAATATATGACATTTTTGGCGATGGGACTCATCTTGGTGTCAATATTCAGTATGTCCAAGAAATTAACCCTCTAGGGACAGCAGGGGCAATTAAAAAAGCTGAAAGTCATATCAATGGCTCTACCTTTATTGTTTTACATGGTGATGTCCTCACAAATCTAAATCTCTCTGATTTTATTGAATTCCATAAGAATGAACAATCTATTGCCACTATTGGCGTTAAACCTAGATTAGGTGAGAAAAAATATGGGATGGCATCTCTTCAAGGAAATAAGATTATTAAGTTTGATAAATCTAGTGCTAATTTTGGAATCAGTATTATTAACACTGGACTTTATGTTTTTGATACTAAGGTATTAAATTTTATCCCTAAGAATAAACCAACAAACTTAGAAGATGATATCTTCCCACTGTTAGTAGAAAACAAAGAACTATCTGCTTTTGTTTTCCAAGGCATTTGGTATGACATCTCAGAGAAGAAGGATTATGACGAAGCAGTTGGTCGTTGGTAATTTGATAAATAAGTGAAATAATTATCTCTTTTTTACAGATAATTTTACTCTTTGTTAAAAGCTTCCAATGCAGCATTCCTATATTCATTAATACTTTGGAATCTTTTATCTTGAGATTTATGTAGTGCTTTACCAAAAAATGATTGAACTTTATTAAAATTTAAATTAAATTTTTCACAATATTTTTTTAATGCTTTGACCTTTGGATTTGAATCTGGATCTTCTGGATCAATTAAGACTCTATTTCTTGCTTCTCCAGTTAAAATATCAAGTACAATATTCACAGAAGTATCCCCTTCAGGTAAAGCTTCAGAAGTTACCATCTTATAAATATTTAAGGTTAAAGAAAACAGATCACTAACAACTAACTCTCCAGTCCCGATTGCTTTCTCAGGTGAAATATAATTTGGAGTACCAAATGAGATTTCATCAGGTATAACTTCTGGTGATAATCCAAAGTCAGCGAGTATATATTTACCCTCTGGAGTTCGAAAGATATTTCCGGGCTTGATATCATAATGGCTTGTAGGTTGTTCAACTAAAACAACCTTACCTGTATCATTGTCTTTTACCAATTTTCTTCTCCTCTCTCCAATATACTGAATAGCATCAATCATATCTTCAATAAATCTTTGCATTTCTACTGGTGGGAAAACTGCCCGACCATCAAGCTCGGCTCCATTGAAATCATTGGATTGAAGAATTGCATCAATCGTTGGTGATTTAGTAGGATCCATGTGCTCTAAGACAATTCCACCTCCACTAAGTCGTTCATTACCCTTGATAAGATCTTCAAAGAAGATAAAATCATAGACTCTAAGAATATTGGGATGTTGGCTATTTGCATGTACTCTAGCTTCTTTAATCAACTGCTCTTGTTTAAGATCATTTTCTAATAATTTTGAAGAGATAAGCTTTATAGCAATTGACCTAGCAACTTTCAAATCAAATCCAGATACTACACTCCCCATTCCTCCGCTTTTTTTAGAAGAAATGTTTACAATATATCTTGCTTCTCCTTCTTTCTTTAAAACTGATCTCCTAACGAAAGACTCCCCATTTCTAGATTCTTCAACCACAATAAATTTACCTGTTGTCCCATCCTCTATTCCAATAATTTCTAAAAGTTCAATTGTATCTCTAACTGTTAGTGATTCGACTGTCTTTCTTACTTCAGTCTCATCTAATAGACATAAAGCATCTAGCATTTCTATGATTTTTTCTTTTTTATCTTTGTTTAATTCTTCAGTAATGGTGAACTCATCTGGGTTCATATTCATTAATTCTTTGATTTGTAAATTACTCTGTTCTGTACTCATAATAAAAATAAACTTCCCACGACCTTACGGTCGGGGTATTAACTACTTCAAACTTTAAACAAAGTTTGCCCAGAATCTTTTTTTCCTTGTTCCTCAATATATTTTCTAATGGCTTGTTCATTAACTCCAA
>Ga0100403_1002445_pt1 | contig 14871 bp, 12 predicted proteins | sample CryGeymet201501t_FD_83663 | JGI IMG/M metagenome (GOLD analysis project Ga0100403, IMG submission 83663) | Groundwater microbial communities from Crystal Geyser aquifers in Utah, USA - Crystal Geyser metaG 2015-01t | ecosystem: Environmental > Aquatic > Deep subsurface > Groundwater | place...
CGTAGACGGGACGGCCACTATTGCCACCCTCGATGTCACCGGGACGGCCACTATCAACGGGCTGAACCTTGCGGGTAACATCACCACCGAAGGCACCCTCCTCACCTTCAACTCCGACGAGGCGGGAACGCCTACGGAGAATGTTGCGCTGGTGGTGGAGCGCGGTACTGAAGTCAACGCCATCTTACGATGGACCGAAAACGGCGACGACACCTCCCTGTGGGAGGCATATAACCACGGCAACGCTGCCTATGAGTCCGTGGTCCTCCTGGGTGCCTCTGGGGTAAGCACGGCGGGCTTCTTTGACGACACCGGCATATCGACACCGGGGACAGCCTTATACCCTGCCCGTAACGACCACAACCACTCGGGAGGATCGCTCAACGCCACCGGCACCGACGAGACCTCGTGGAACATAGATGAAGACTATGTGTCCGGGTCCGTATCTATAGAGCTTCGTTTTGGTACTTCTTCCAACTATATCCGCTTCAACCCAGGGGGCAATGCCAACTACGAGTTTTCTTCGTCGGTCTCATCGAATGCCAATAACACCGACGACCTTGGAACCGCCTCTTTAAAGTGGCGCGACTTACGCCTGGGTAGAGATGCTTACATTGACGGCGACCTGACCCTTGCCGGGAGTGTTTTGGGTAGTCTGACGCAGACGGGACAACTGTTTACCTTTGAGACCAATGCCTCTGCCCGCACCGTCGATGCCGATATCATAGCCGACCGGGGCACTAACGGCAGCGCCAAGTTCCGCTGGGACGAGAGTGAGACCAAGTGGACTTTTGCCAACGACGGCTCCACTTTTACTTATCTGGTGGGGGCTAACCTCTCAACGGATCTATGGACGGCTCCTGGCGACCTGGCAGTGACAGGAGACATCACCGGCAACCTGACCCTAACGGGCACGACTCATACCTTGGGATCCATTGGCAGCAGCCTACTCTTACAGGTGCCCACTACCGGTTTTGCCGGTAAGCTGCAATATACCACAGGCACCTCCGTATGGCAGATAGACCACGGCACCGGCACCCTGCGTACCATAGCGACACTGAACGGGACAGAGGCATTCTCCAGCAAGACTATCTCTTCTTCTACGCTGGTAGCCCCTACGATCAACACCGGCGGATCGTGGTCTGGTGATCCCACCTTCAGTGGCAACCCATCTTTCTCGGGCAACCCCACCTTCACCGGCAACCCTAACTTCACTGCCGACACCGATAGTCGCCCTGTCTTCACCACCACCGCCGGACAGGCCCCCTTTACCATTAGCCTGGTCGGCGTTGGCGCAACGAATACCATAACAGACTTAGACGCAGACTACTTAGACGGACTGCACGCAACGAACTTTCTCCGTCGTAACGGCTCCCTGGCGATGACCGGCAACTTGGACATGGGTGGCTTCTCCATCACCAACGTCAGCGGCTCGGCGCACCAGTCCTCCCATCTCTCTGGCGGCGGCGACGCCCTTGCGGGTGCATTAGGAGAAGTTACGGGCGTCACCTCTACGGTGTTCACCGTCAACTCCGACGGATCATCGGCTACGGGAACAGAGTTAAGTCTTGGAGGGGGTGAGTTTTACGTAAAGATTGTTGACAACGCCGCCGGGTATCTCGGATTGGGGGGGAGTAACATCGACGCTGTGCCAGGCAGTGCTTCTGGCAACCAGGATATAGGCAACGCCAACAGAAGGTGGAGGGCAGGATACCTTAATCATTTTCTTAATATAAACCTTCAGGGGTCGGTTCCTTCTGGGATCAGCGACGGCAGTCTATGGCTTCAGTCGGGTTCGCCACAGAAGCTCAATGTCTACCTCAACTCTGCCACGAAGACCGTGATAGACTCTAACGGGAAGACAGGAGCCGTAGGGACTACTGGCAACTGGAGCGTTGATGGCAACTTAACCGTAAGCGGAAGTTCCCCCTTCTCGGCTTCTGGTCACGACCACTCGGGCGTCTATGCCAACAGTTCACATACCCATGCTGCGGGAGATGTTACCTCTGGTAAGCTGGCGATAATCCGTGGGGGTACAAACAACGACGCCTATACCGCTGGACAGTTTGTATACTACGATACACCCAGTGACTCTTTAATCTCTTCCGGCTTCTCTTCTGCCAGTTTCTCAGGTAGCGGCCATGACCATTCCGGCGTCTATGCTAACAGTTCACATACCCATTCCACCAGTGACCTTACCTCTGGGACGCTGGCTGTCAACAGGGGCGGCACAGGCAACACCAGCTATACTAATGGGGAGTTCCTCAGTTTTAACTCAGGGTCCACGATCTTTCAGTCGTCTGGATACTCGTCTGCGTCTTTTTCCCTTAGTGGCCACAACCACGACGGCTCTTACTCCAGCACGAGTCACAACCATGACTCATCCTACGCCAACCTAAGCGGAGACACCTTTACGGGTGAAGTGATATTCAACGGAGGGATGGCCCTACAGTCTGGAGACCTCTTCCGCTTTGAAGGCAGCGGTAGCGACAGTTACATGTATTACTCTGCTGGCAAGGTTTACGTTGTGGTAGATGGAAGTATTTCTGGGTATTTCACCGCTGGGAGTTTTCACGATGGACCATGATGCTTATATTGACTGGGAACTGGCCAGGGATGGCTTGGTTGAGCTACATAGAGAAGTCATGGATGGCATCCGCCTCTGTGATATCTTTCTCTGTGCTTCCCCGTATGAGTCTAAAGACTTCATGCTGGCCAACCTATCCAGGATCTTGACGTTGACAGACGAACAGATAGAAGAGGCATCGGAGCTATATAAGACGTATATAGCCTCCATAAAACGATTGGTAGCCATGTTAGGGCAAGGAGAGATCAGAAAATGAAAAAAGAAAACGAAGGACTTGTCACCGCTCAAGGAGAAAATAAGGCAGAGGTACCCCACGGCCATCCTCTCCCGTCTTCTCCTGCTGACCAATGGGCACACGAACGTTCTCATCTTCAGCAGGACTTAAATAACCTAAGAAACCAGTATGCTGCCTTGGTGGGCAAACAAGACGCCATCGCAAAGGCCCTACAGGCGACAATGGAAAAAATCAACGAACTCCAGGGCACAATCAACGGCGGCGACTTCGCGGTTAGACTCTTCCAGCAGAAAAAATAAAAAAGGCGGGTCGGAGTGCCTAAGTTTGGGACCGGGTTGAAGTTTGGGGTAGATAAGTTTGGAACATACATACGGTCTGTCCCTATTCCCCGATACGCATTGGGGGACTCCTTCTATACCCGCTGGGATATCGTAGATCACCCTCGTGCGGGGAAGGTGATCTTCTCCCCTGAGCGTTTCTCGCAAGGGAGCCAACCCGCACTGATTACCTCGCTGGTCAGCAGTGGTGGCATACTATACAAAGGAACCGACTTGGCTACAGCAGCCTTAAAGCAAGCCCTCGAAGAGGTTATCGTCACCTATGACCTTAAGTTTTTCATCCAAGACGACAACAGCAACTGGGTAGACTTCACCGAACGCTCGGAGCATCGAGGAAGGAACGCGCTGCGTAAACTCGGTAACATCACCTACTCCGCAGAACGCCTACAAGGACAGCTGCAACAGAGCGTAGGACGTATCGTCCTCAGCAACGAAGACGGCTTCTGGGACCGTCCTTTTCCGGCAACCCTGAAGGCTACCTTCGATCAGAACTTCGTCCCTATCGCCCCCACGACTGCTTCCTTTAGGACATCCGAGAACGGCTCTGAGTCGGCCCTCTACCGCCATAAGGCGGCCATCCGTGCTTACGTGGAGATCGCCGATCAGCATATCGCCGAGTCGATCACCTTAGCGGTCATCTTGATCGAAGACATCGACACCAACCTCGAAGAACGCTCTGCCACCCTCAAGTTCGTCTCTCTGTCCGACCCCCTCATCGAAGCCAATGCCGAAAAGGTCAAAGACGGCACCTTCTGGTATATCAACCGCAGCCCTAAGTTCCTCGTAGAGAAGCTACTGAAGACCGCCTATGCTAACACCACAGGAGCCTTACCTTCCACCTTTGACATAGAAGACATCACCAACCTGCGTATTCCCGCACAGGGCACGGGCAGTAACTCGTGGGCACAGAGCCACCTGGGCCGCCCCCCTGAGTTGACGTATACCAACGCCTCTGGAACCATCTCCTCTACGGCTACCTGGCAGCCTGATAAAGGCATTCCGTGCCGCGCTCACGCTGCCTGGACCTATTCCACAGGGACGATTGCGGTGACAGTAGGGTCCAACGTCATCACCGGCACAAGCACCTCGTGGGTGACAGCCTCCGGCAACCTCCTCAATGACTTGAGGGTAGGAGATACCCTTATCATCGCCCGACGTTTCAACGCCTCTGCCGACGGTGGATCGTCTTCGGGGCACCACGGCTACTATACCATCCTGTCGGTTGATGTGTCGGGACAGACGATAGAACTAAACAAGACCCCACCGGGGACGGAGAACGAGTCGGGGTTGACGTATTCCGTGGTACGGTTGTATCTGGGCGTAGGCTCCAACCTATACGAATACAATATCGCTCAAGACCGCTATACGGAGTTGACCACCAGTAACGCCGAGATCGGCCAAGACTATGATATTCGCCGTATATGGATCAACACGGCAGATACGGCATATCCCATCTATGTTGGTTCCCTATGCACCCTTCGGGAGACAGCAAGTTCTCCGTGTCCCCTCAAGGTCCACAAGTTCCGTTGGAATGGAATATCTCCAGACCTAGTGCAAGTTGTATCTGTCACCAGTGTATCTACTGGAATTACGTTGGGAGACTTGATTCACAGAGAAAGCGATAGACATGTCTTAGCAGGAGCGAGAATCCACAGTATCGGCAATGTGGATGCCGGTGGTGTTGATACTGACCAGGTACCTATCACTATCCCATACGAACAGACTCTCCAGGAGACAAGAGGAGTCTCCCGAATAGATATTCTTAAACATGTTTTATACGAAGATGCAATCAAAGACATTACTTCTCCATACACAGATATATACGAAGCTATAGAAAATGTATGGAATGCACGTCTTGAGCGGGGCCACTATACAGCTATTGCTAGCGATCAAGATACTACGGATAATATCCGTGTTAAGTATTCATCTGGAACATCTGGCTTCTGGGTCTTGAATCCATCGTGGGGAAGCAAGGGAACTATCCTTTGGGCTAATGGACAAGACCCTACCATTGACTCCGATGACAGCGGGGACACAGCGCCCATGAGGGAGTTTTTGTACATCGCCCTTGACCTTGCAACAGGATCAGTAACTGATGTATCTGGGGATGATTTAACAGGCGGAACTGCGGCCACCTCTGGGACATACGACAAATACAATGATTATACCCCAACATGTGGAACCGTTGACGAAGAAGGAAACGTCTATGTCGGGATGACGTTATTCCGTGCAAACATGGACAGTACAGAAGTTGGGAGCCGTGCTGCTATCATTAGAATAAGTAGTATCTCTACAACGGCCACCGAAGTGCTTTTTCACCAAACGGGAGGCGGAGGTACATTTGGCGGAGAAATATATACTGAATTTATACATACTATAGACGGCTCAAACAAACGGCTATATACCTCTACTTATTTCTCGACGAACGAAGGAGCAGGAACAAACAATAGATATAAACTGCAATGGATAGATACGACTACGGGTTCCCCAACAGAAACAATGGTAGCAAAACATGTAAGTAATAATGCTATACAGGGGTTAGGATCTATTGACGTTGGATATACCGGAAATCCATCTTATAAGATATTTTTTTATGAATCTAATGCCTCTCAAGTTAAACATATATCAGATGACGGTGGAGTATTTATTGAATCTCCATCAACTATTGATGATGGCTCTACGCAAAATACAGATACACATATCATGGACTCTTTCGTCACATGGATACCAGAAGTCAAAGAAGCCTATTGGATCTCTGCCAATATTCCCGTACCCGTATCTGTCAATGACCTATCTGGGAAGTGGTATCTCTCTAAGTGGTCTTGTATGTTCCCGGTACGGATCGAACTTGCTCAGTTTGAAGGCATGAACGCCTGGGATGCCATCTCTCATCTTGCTGAGATCGCCGATGCTAAGTTTGGGTTCCATCCCGACGGAAACTTCTTCTTTAAGGAAACCCCCCGTCATTACGGCTCTGCCTACACCTTCACCAACGTATCTGGCAACCGCCTGGTCTCCATCGACAAAGGACGGGGGCAGTCTGAGATCGTCAACCTTGCCGACATCACCCCCAACAGAGTCATACTGGGAGACATCGACATCGGCATAGAGCTAACCCAGGACTCTAAGTATAAGACCGGCGAAGACCGACATGTCATCACCGTATCGCAGCGCGACATATACCCCAAAACCATAACCCTTAAGTGCATAAAGGGGGGCAGGATAGCTACTTCTTCTGCGGATACCAGGGGGGCAGAGTTTGAGTTCAGGGTATATGAGTCCTCTATACAGACCAGCCTAGTAGAAGACTACGACAATGCCGGCGTCGATAACTACTCCCTAGAGGTTGAAGATGCCAGCGGGGTCAGGATGGGGTCTTTCGTCACCGTCAAAGGCGTAGATAGCAACTTAGACAAGATTTCTTCTACGGGCTTCGTCGGTATTCAGGTCAAATACAACGTATCGGCGGAACTGATTCTCTCGGCAGCCATCGGGGAAAACACCTCCGACATCCCCTTGACGTTATCCAGCGGGACGTTGGATCTATCGCAAGACGTAGAACTCATAGGCCGTCCCTTACAATCCGGCGATGTCTTACTTATTGGCAAGCTGGATGCCTCTGACCCACAATGGGAGTATGTCCAGGTCATCTACAAAGATACCGGCAACGACGCCCTCTATGTAAGCCGTAGCGTACAGGGGGCCAGCGGGGGCATAGACCACGACAGTTCCTCTAAGGTGTGGCTGATACGCAATGCCAACCAGGTCTACCTCAAAGCCGCCCTCAGCAACTCGTTTGACCTGGAGGACGGCTCCACCGAAGTCACCTTTGCCCAACCCTCTACGGACACCTCCTCCATAAACTATGTCGTGGACCCCACCGACGCCACCTCGGCGAAGTCCACCTATAGGACATGGAAGCCTATCCTCAATAAATATGTCAGCATAGGCCAGGAGAACTCGCCCTACGACACCGAACTGTCTATGCAACTGGCGGTGGACTCCTCCTTCAATAGCGAACTGAAGTTTGCCGTAGGCGATATCATTCGCATCAAAGCAGAAGGTTTGGTCTTAGAGGAAGACTCTACCTCAGTACAGTCGGCAGTAGATGCCGTCTCTATCCAGACGTGGAAGAGACGGGAATCCCCCCGCAGACAAAACCCGTTCATTGGGCTGCTACAGGCGCGTTGGCTGGCAATCAAAGAGGTCTTAGAAGAAAAAAACCCCAAGTATACCTTCACCATAGAATCCATATTGGTTCCGTGGATCAGTCAACTTGAGGTCGTGACTATACAAGATCAGGATATGCTGCCGATGTCGTCTCAGTTTTCACAGAAGGCATATATCTCCTCTATCACTATGTCGCCGCAGACGCGAGGGGCTATGACATTGGTGTTGCGGGGGATAGCCGCCTATTGACAATCTCCATCATGTGTCGTTTTAACAAGGGGCTTCTGGACAGTTTGTTCAGGGCCTCTCTTTTTAGCTTGGCGACCATCATGGATGTCAGGTCGTCAATCGTCTCTATCTTGCCTTCACCCTGGATACCATAAAACCAGTTCAGCACTCGAAACTGATCGGATGTCAGGTATCTGTGTGCTATGTTTTGTAGATCCTCTTGGACGCCGATATGGTCTTGCTCCCCGCTCACCTCGGCGCTGTTAGCATCAGACAGCATCGACTTCTTCTGTGTGTACACAGAGACTTCTTCTATGGTATAGCTTCTGCTGGTGTCCTTATTCATCTCACGCGCTATACGATGATGATTTTTAGGCAATTTAATGAGTAAGCCGTCTTCAAAATAGTTTAAGATGCGCCAGACAATAGCCCTCCTGGCAAAAGTAATAAACCTATTGCCTTTGGCTACGTCAAACTTCTCCAAAGACTCGTAGAGTCCGATCAGCCCCTCGGCGGCTATCTCCCGAAGGGGGTAATCTCCACGAGACAATAGCTCATTGGCTATGGACAATACGTATCTGGCATTAGAGCGCACGATATGATCTACGATACGCGCTCTCTCTGCCTCTTTGTCCTTGTCTCCCTCAATGTCCCGGAGGCGCTTGAAACATATCACCTCCTCCTCCCTGGACATCGGATCACACACCTTAAACATAAAAACAGCTTCCTCCCCCATCTCCCCCCACCCTTCCGTTTAATCCTTATTGCTGTTTTTTTCCATAAAAGAAGACATCACTGCCACAGCCATCTCAGATAGCATTCGATAGGTCTCAAACATCTGGGGGACAGGCCACTCCTGTATCTGTATCAAGGAATATCCTCCCCCCTTGATCTTGATGACGCCAAAGCCATACTCTATCTCTACTCGTTCCACCTCTTCACTATCTGCCTCAGAAACAGGTACAGCATCCTGAGTGACTTCCTCATCGTCTTCTCCTTGTACCAGCACCAACGGGTTTGCTTTTTCCATCTTTAGCCTTTCTCTCCTTTCTCTCCTTTGTTGTCATTGTCGTTTCCTGCCTGCGCCCCATAGGACACCTTGCCCTTGGAAGCATTGGGATCTGGCGGCACCCATCCTTTCTCCAGGGATAGCAACTTAGCCGACTGGCGGTAGTTACTACCGTACTTGGCCGCCAATTCGGTCTTAGACAGTAGTTTGATACGATCCAGTATCTCCAGTTCACGAGCCAGATCCAAGGGCGAGGAACGCACTACATCCGGGAAGGCCGTATCTATCTTCACATCTACAGAGTTGATCGTCACCTTCTTGGTGGGCAACTCTTCGATGATGGCCTCGATGACCCCATATATGTCTTCCTTAGACGCCTCCCCCTTAATCATAGGACCAATCTCCTTGCGCAAGGCGGCCATCCCCTCCATAGTGAAGATCTCCACCGAAGAGGTCGGTGGGAGCTTACCTGCTTTCACCTTCTCGCGGATCTGGACCCGAAACCCATCTTCTATCGGCCCTACTATCTTGCGCCGATGGTAACGGATCGTCTCCGTGAATGGAGTCTCCGAAGAACGGATGGAAGCATATACCTGGTTGGAGTTGTCTTGAAAGGCTACGTGTTCCGGCGTCCCATAGCAACACCAGATAGCCATACGCAGCAGCCGTCCGTCTTCGGTGACATCGGAGGCGTTTATCTCAGCGTTCTCAACGCGCCACTCTATCTGTGGGGTCTCTGTTAATATCTGCGACCCAGAAGGGGACTTTTGGGCACGTCCGCCCGGTATTGTTGAGTTGCCCATGAGCTTACGTATCCACACCACCTTAGTGCGTTCGTGGTTGAGGATGACGCGGTCTACCACGAAGTCCTCATAGTACTTGTGGTAGCGTAGTGCTGGATACATCATCGGTCGTCCACGGACATAAGCTCCACTGGACCCCTTAACCATCTGTACCAGCTTCTTCTCGGACAGCCGCCCTATCTTGCGGGCACTCTCACCCCCTGGCATCTTCACTTGGTCATGGTAGTTGATATCCGCAAACCACTCGTACCCTCCGTCTTGCGGCTGCAACAGATTCAGTCCGTTCTGCCGTACCCGACCGTAGGCTAGGCGCGTCTCTGCGTCTTCTGAATGGGTCTGTATCGCTTGTATCTCATAGGGCTTGGTGCGGTCACGGATCACCACATCGCCAGACCCTTTGTCTATATAATAGAAAAGGTAATGTTCGTCGTAGAGTAGATAGTTTTGCACCAAGGTGTCTATGCGGTTATACAGACCGTTCCTACGGTCGAACGTCTTGAGGATTTCCTCTATCTCTTGCACCGAACAGGAGTATTCTACGCCGGTACCTAAGATATAGTTTCTAAGGCTACGGATGATGTTCCCGGCATGGGGGTCGCTCAGGAACTTCTCTTCACAGGCCATCATCACCGACATCAACGCCCCGATGTTTTCTCCTTCGTTGTAAAACATCGGGGACTTCTCCATGAGGGGAGCCCCTAAGAGAAATTTCTTAGTCGCCTCTTTGATGTCTGACTCTTGAATGCTTCTATCCGATCCAGAAGCATTCACCACCAAGGGAATCCAGGTGTCGTCCGTCAACGAACGAAGCTGAGAGGCAAAAAACTGATCGTCCTGCACGTCAAAGACGCCAGAAGTACCTCGTTCTCCACCGCCTTCTCGTATCCAAGGCACATATTCCCGAAGAAGTTCCTCTGACATATCTTTGATGACTTTTTGGTTTTCTTCTTGTACCTGTGCCTCTATGTCCTTCCGTATGCGCTCCTCCAGCACCTCCATACGGCTGACAATCAGGTCGCCCAGTTCTTCGGATAGTTCCTTACCTACCGAATATTTCTCTTGCGCTATTGCGTCCATACACCCCACCGCCTCCCATTCCTTCGTGGTGCCCGTAGGCACTAAAAGTATCTTCTATGTAGCCGTCTTCGTTTGTTTCTCCCATGAGGATATCTGGACGACCTGTGTTTTTCCAAAACTCTATTTCTCGTTGTGAATCTTCCGCACTTTCCACCTGCTCTGGAATATGTATTTCTGTGGCATTATTAACACAATGAAAGGTGGCTCCAGCAGCAGACTGCAAGAGATCGTCGCTACCACCTTCCATCTTGACGGCCTTCTGCTTATCTACATTCCATTGCATCTCATCGACTTCTTTTTCCAGCCAGGTGCGGTACTCGTCAAACATCTCCATCTTGGTGAAGACGAGACGGTCTTGATAGAAAGCATCTCGGAAGGCCCCCATCGCCACCGACGGCTGTTTATGAAGAGCCTCCCGTCGGATGTTGTTTTCCTTGCTGTAGTCTACGATCAAAGCACTCGTTGTATGGTCTACCGACAAGAGGGCACAGGGGATGTTTAGCCCTCGCACCCGCGAGATCATCATGTGGCTCTGGAAGCGATCAAACGTCACCAGGCCGTCTATTAGGTTAAAGCCCCGCTCAAAGGCCAGTTCTTCGATCATCAACAGGAGCGCATCGTAATCCATATCGCGCTCACCGTACGCCCGACGTGGTTTCAGTCGGGCTATGAAGTCAAAGACGACGATAGGCAGAGATGCCTCTACTTCGTGTTTTTGTCCGGGAAGCATGACCCTACGCTTGACAAAGCCCCCCGCATGGCACATCGACATCCCTACGGCGTTGCGGTTGATAGCCAAGTCGATGTGCATATAGCGAGGCTTCCTGTCGTTGCCCGCCTTGAAGTCAGACGAAAACACATAGGTCTCTTCGTCTATAGGATTGGGGCGAGAGACAGATTTATCCCCATGTACGGCCTCACGTATCTTGGTCGTATTCCTGAAGAACGGGTTGACCGACCCCCCAGGGATACACAGATACTCCAGTACCGCATTCTCTGGGTTATCTTGGAATTTCCGTAGAAATTCTATGGGGATCTCAACTATGTTTCCTTGAGCCACCACCCACCCCCTATCATCCACCCCATCCCCATCATTCTTTTCCTTAGTGGTTACAGTCCCCCACGACTTCGTTCTTTGGCGCGTCGCCGCGACCGACGGTCCCGTAGCGTCTGATTGTTTTTTCTCCCTCTATCTATCTTTATGTCCGTCTTTTTCTTTTTGATCCTTACCAGACGAGGCTCTTCTTCTATGGCCCTCACCTGTCTCCTCCTTCAGCGATGGCGCTTAACTTGTTGGCGTTGGCGGCATCAGGCATGTAGTCTCCCCAATACGCAATATCCGCAGGCCAGAACCCAAACAGCCTTTGATCGCCTTCGGTATACACTTCTTGTGGCACCGGCCCCTTGAAATAGGCCCATACCGCCCAGACAAAAGCAAGATCCTTTTGTTCCCAATACAGTTTCTCGTGGAACTTGTCTTCATTGGGTTCCTCGATAAGCTGCCCTCGGACTCCCCATACATACAGACCCTTCTTAGGAGCTTGCTCGTTGATATAAGCTAATATCTTGTTTTCCCACCTCTCCTGTGCCTCTTGAACCAACTTCAGACTGTTGTTAAATCGAGAGGCAAAGTCGCTCTTGGTGATAAAGACAAAGGAGTAGTCCGAAAACAACTGGTAGACAAAACCGGGTCTTAGCTTGCGTAGTGCATTGTCGGCACGTTCTACAGCGATATTAGCGTTCATATCCCGAATGCCTTCCAGTCTGTATCTTGGATTAACCTATCCGTGTAATCCGTACCCACCAGCACATCTTTCCCGTAGATCGTCTCTCGCCCTTTGTATATGTCTATGGCATCCATAGCAAACCCACCGTCATAAGGTTGATAATGAACAACGCCAAACCCTCGTTGCCATCCGTGGAAGACATCATCGGGAGGCGTCCTCTCTGGGTTCCCCATCATCCCAAAGCACTGTGAGTAATACGTCCTGTCTCCGTCATAGTGTTCTACGGTGAGCCCTGCCCGTTCAGCACGGTGGATATGGGCAAAGACGGAAGAAGCACGAGCATTCTTCAGATAAGCCGCCGCCGTCGCACCGGGCGTAGCCTTGGACAGATAACCATGATGGACAAAGATGTTTTCATTTAGCCAGAAGACGGCTTCCCTGGGGTAACCACTGAAATATTCCACAGCCATAGACTCTAAGCCCAGCAAGGCGGGGACAGATAGAGAAGGGTTTGTTTCGCCCATAGAGAAAACCCCATAAGCCGCAGCCATATGGGTCTGCATGATGATAGACAGCCGTTTCTCGTGATTCCCTTCTAAGTAGACGATACGGGAGGAGGGGCAAGCCTCTCGCAGTTGACCAATGAACCAAGACAGTTCCACCAAGGAAGGCTGAAGGGTAAAGAACACATCTGGCGACCTAAGAAACTTATCGGTGAACTCGGTGAGGTCAAGCCAGTCGCCATTTAAGATGATCTCATCCGGTTCTTCTTTCATGCAAAACAATAGGGCAAGATCCAGGGTCTCTCGGTCGTGAAACGGGAGGAGCCTCCCTGACTTAAAGTCACGCCGATACCCCATGTGGGCATCCGACAAGATGACCGCAGACCGATTGAGTGCTTCCGGTTTGTTCTTGGGTATCTTGTTTTTTCGAGAATATATGTATACCGGGTTGATTACCGGGATGTCTTGTTGTGGCTTTAGGCTCTTTAGCGATAACGTTGTCTTGTAAACCGGTCGGACAGCCCCTCCGGCTATGACCCGCTCTCTCTCCTCAAGACGACAACTTTCTACGGACCACTTCTCCTGATCTATCTTAAACTTACGGATAGCCTGTTCTGGCGACTGCGGTACAGAGGATTCGTAGGTGACTTCTTCTGCTTGGGTAGTGTTTTCTTCGTTTTCTTCAACGGGGACAGGTTCCTTGGGTGTCGTAAAACTCTTCTTACAGTGCTTACACCAGCGAGATACCGTAAGCCGACGATAGGATTTAATCCTCGTCTCTTCCGATCCACACCCAGGACACGTTGTCACGCTACGAGTCCCATTCGTTATTTGACCAAAGATTACTCACGGCTTTATCCCCATTTTATACAGGATCATAAATAAGACTGTATGTAGTTTTATCCACATACAACGGCTTTGTCGGATATTCTATACACCCGTTTAAACTCGAACGGACATCTCCCCCCTGGCCTACATATCTCCCAGAAAGGAAACCTAACAACCAAGCCCCTATGTCTGAGTCGTCTATGTCTTCTGGACAGTATTCCCTGATACTCTTAGGGAGGCTATTTCGTTTCATTTAGCTTATCCTTTTCTTCCTGGGCCTTAAAGAAACGGCGTAAGCGAGGAGGAATATCGTTGATGTCATCGGTAAACATCAAGATGTGGTGATTTAGGACATATTCCATGAGGGCATTCAGGTCATACGTATGGGTCTCCGGGGGGATCTTTATCTCCATAGGCACGGGGGTATTTTTTGCTTTATATGTACCGCTCAGATCCTCTTCCATCACTCAGCCTCCATCCCGTCTGGTAATGCGGTGATCTCACTGTATTCCTTATTGGCTTTTTCTTCATCTACGATCTTCATGGTGTTTAGATCGAATTTAAAAACCCTTCCAGATAACATCTTTTTCAATGGCGTCTTACGATCCCAGAAATATCCACTTTTATACAGGATGCTGTCGTCGGCAGACGCCCGTCGCTTCATCCTTTGGGTAAAACTGTTTTGTGTCGTTGACGATGAGATACCAAACGTCAACCCCGCATAACACATCACCCCATTTCTTAGTGCCCCAAAGCGGCTCTCTTGACGCTTGAGCAGATCGGCATACCCCTCGTCGGCGGCGTCGTAGGCGTCGGCCCCTAAGATAGACTGCTTAGATGAGTCTGACTTAGCCAGAAAGTTAGCTTCATCTATCACGCTGGCTCCTATGCAATACCCCAACCCGGTTGCCGCTGACCCTGAGCCAGGGAAGATGACGACGTTCTTAGGGAAGCGAAGCGACTCTGGATAGGTACGTTTGTCGAATATGTCCTCCAGGTTGACCTGCGGAGGAAAGTAATCAAGGAAAAAGGGCGTGTTAAAACGAGTAAGGATCTCGGAGAAGGTGACGTGCTTGGCCTGTGCTTCCGTCCTATTCATCATGGTGATGGAAATCTTGGTGTCCATATCCAATCCATACGGACGGAAGAACTCTTCGCGCTCCACGATCAAGAACTCTCGCGTCAACAGCCATAAGATCAAGCTGACCTCAAAGTCTTTGCCGGTTCCCTTGGGAAGCTCAAGGATTACCGTGTGTATGTTACGGTCCCTCCAGACCCTTATGCTTGTGGACTCTTTTGCTGCTCTGGGCCACTTCTCTCGCATCTTACGTTCGGCGTGTTCATGAGAGAGGGCATAAATGGTATC
>Ga0100403_1002447_pt1 | contig 14867 bp, 14 predicted proteins | sample CryGeymet201501t_FD_83663 | JGI IMG/M metagenome (GOLD analysis project Ga0100403, IMG submission 83663) | Groundwater microbial communities from Crystal Geyser aquifers in Utah, USA - Crystal Geyser metaG 2015-01t | ecosystem: Environmental > Aquatic > Deep subsurface > Groundwater | place...
AATCTCGACGCGCACCTCCGCGCGGAGCGCCGCGTCCAAGTTCGACAGCGGCTCGTCGAAGAGGAAGATCGTCGGCCGCCGAACGATCGCGCGACCCATCGCGACGCGCTGCCGCTGCCCGCCGCTCAATTGCTTCGGCAAGCGATCGAGCAATTTCTCCAGGCCGAGCATCGCGCTCGCCTCGCGGATGCGCGTCTCGATCTCGCTCGGCGCCGCGCCTCGCAGCTCCAGGCCGAACGCGAGGTTCTGCTTCACCGTCAGGTGCGGATAGAGCGCGTAGCTCTGGAACACCATCGCGACGTCGCGGTCGCGCGGCGGCAGCGCGGTCACGTCGCGTCCAGCGAGCGCGATCGATCCGGTGTCCGCCGTCTCCAGTCCCGCGACCAGCCGCAACAGCGTGCTCTTGCCGCAGCCGCTCGGCCCGACGAGGACCGCGAACGCGCCCTCCGCGATGTCGAGATCGACGCCGCGCAAGATCGGCTGCGCGCCGAAGGCCTTCGTGACGCCGCGCACCGCGCAGCGCACCGCGCGCGGCGCCTCCGCAGCGATGGGCGTGTCGATCGAATCGCGCGCGATCACCCGCGCACCGCTTTGCGTCGCCTCGGCCATCGGTGTGGATTCTGCGATGGATTGCACTGCCCCGTCCGCGCTTTTTCGCAGGCCCCGTTAGTAACTCAGAGTGGAGTTACGTAGCACGGTTCGAGGCGTGCGGCAGGGGTTTCTTCCCCTTCGTGACGAGGACGGCGCACGGGGCAGTTCGGACGATCCGATCCACGACGGATCCGGTCACCAGGCGGTCGAGCGCGCCTTTCTCGTGCGAGCCGACCACGACCAGATCGGCGTGGTGCTCGTGCGCGACGTCGACGATCGCGTGATCCGGCGACGCGAGCACGACGTGCCGCACGATGCGCTGCCCCGCGCCGACCCGCGCGCAAATCTCGTCGAGCGTCCGCCGCTCGGTCGCCGCGTCGAGGTGCGGTGCGACGACGAGCGCGTCGAGCGTCGACGGCAACGGCGCGAGCGTCGCCGCGTGCACCGCGTGAATGTCCGCGCGCTCGATCCCGCGCGCGATCCCGCACGCCGTTTCGAGCGCGTGCTCCGACGGCTCCGAGAAGTCGACGCCGACGACGATCACGAGCTCCGCCTTGCGCCACGCCGCGCTCGCCACGACTCTACCCCGGGTACTTTCCGACGAGGAGGTACTCGTCGAGCATTCGGATCTCGAACGCCTGGTTTTGCGTGACCCAGCGCACGAGATCGCCGATCGACACGAGCCCGATCACGCGACCTCGCTCGACGACCGGGAGATGCCGGCATCGTCGCTCGGTCATCACCCTCATCGCCTCCTCGGGCTCGGCGTCGGGGCCGATGCAGACGAGGTGATGCGTCATCACGTCGGCGACGCGCGTCGTCGCCGGATCGCGACGCGCGAGCACGACGCGCGTGAGGACGTCGCGCTCGGAGAGAACTCCGACCGGCGCGTCGTCGCTTCGGACGAGGAGCGCGCCGACGCGCGCTCTGCACATCGCGTCGACGGCCTCGAGCACCGTCGTGTGCGCCGTCGTCCAGTGAATCGTCTTCGACGCCTTCGCGTCGAGCACGGCTTGGAGCGTTTGCATGGGGACCCCCTCGCGCGAGCCGAATACTCCAAGCGTGGGCCGCGTTCGCGTGTCGCGCCATGAGACATTTAGGCTGCGTCGCGCGAGCTCTCGCGTTCGTACGCAAGAGCCATCGCGCGATCGACGACGCGATCGGCGGCCCGTGCGACGACGAGGCCCTTCGCGCGGCGCCCCATGAGCTCGATGCTCCCCGATCGCCGCATCCACGCCGCGAGCCGTCCGACCTGCGACGGTAGAGCCGCGTACCCCGCGCCGCCGTCGACGATCATCTGCTCGTTGATCTTCTCGTTCCCCGGAACTGCGCCGACGACGATCATCGGGCGACCGGCGGTCATCGTCTCGCTCACGGTGAGGCCGCCCGCTTTTCCGACGACGACGTGCGCTTCGGCGACACGCGCGGGCATGTCCCGCTCGAAGCCGACGACGTTCGCGCGGATGCCGTGGCGCGCGGCTTCGCGCTCGACGCGACGGACGAGGTGCGGCGCGTCGCCGCACACCACGGTGAGCTCGATGAACGGCAGGTAAGCGAACGAGCGCACGATCCGGCGCACCGGCCCCGCACCGAAGCCGCCCATCGTCACGAGGACGCGGAGCGCCTCGCGCTCGTTCGGCTCGCGCACGCGCGGGATCGACTCGAACGCGGCGCGGATCGGAATGCCGGTGCGCGCGATCCGCTCGCGCGCGACGCCGTGCTCGACGAGCTCCATCTCCGGCAAACGGCACGACACGCAGAACGCGTCGACGCCCGGCTCGGCCCAGCACGCGTGGGCGGTGTAATCGGTGACGACGCCGACGAGCGGCGCCGCGAGCGTCGGCGTCCCCGCGTACGCCGCGGGGCTCGCGAAGGCGCGACGCGCGCGCCCGAGGACGACGAGCGGCAAGTGGTGCGTCGCGACGACCGCGCGCGGCGCGAGATCGATCACGCGCTTCACGAGCCCCGCGTACGCGACGTGATCGAAGCCGCGTCGCACCGGCTCGAGCGCGCCGTCGCGGTGGTTCGCCGCGTGGTACGCCGCGCCGTAGAAATTCGGCAGCGCCTTTTGCCCGGTGAGGTGCGCTGCGACGTAGCTCTTTCCGAGGATCGGCGGCGCGTGCTCGAACAAATCGAGGAGCTCGACGCGCAGCCCGCGCGCGCGCGCGGCCTCGGCGACGGCGAACGCGGCGGCCCGGTGGCCTCCGCCGACAGGTGTGTAGACGATGGCGATGTCGGTCCGCGCGTTGTCCGTGCTTTCCATTTGAACGGCGGAGGTGCAGCGCGCATGCCGCGCGTGACGACGCGACGTTTCGCGCGTTTGCTGCCGTTTGCCGCGCGCCGCGACGCGAAGCTTCGCGGCTTCGCGCACGCGCGTTCGCCGCGACGAAATGCCTACGACGCCGTCACCACGAAGAAATGCCTACGCGCGTGGGTTCGCGCGGTCGCGCGCGTCACCCGAACAGATCACGCAGCTTCTCGACGAACGTCCTTCGCTGCGGCTGCACGTCCTCGCTGCATTCCTTCGCGAACTCTTCGAGCAGCTGCCGCTGGCGCGCCGTCAGCGACGTCGGCACTTCGATCGCGACCTCGATTCGCTGGTCGCCGCGCCCCAATCCGCCGCGATGCGGAATGCCTTTGCCTTTGATCCGCAAGACGCTCCCCGGCTGCGTCCCCGCCGGCACGCGCACCTTGCCTTTGCCGTCGAGCGTCGGCACTTCGATCTCTCCGCCGAGCGTCGCCTGCGCGAACGTGATCGGCACCTGGCAAACGACGTCGTCGCCCGTGCGCGAGAAGAACGTGTGCGGCTTGACGATGATCGTGATTTCCAAATCGCCTGCCGGCTTGTCCGCGCGCGGCCGATTCCCCGCGCCTTGCACGACGCGCGTCGCGCCGTGCTCGACGCCGGCCGGGATCGTCACCTCGAGCTTGTTCGTCGCGGTGACGAGCGCGGCCCCGCGGCACGCGGTGCAAGCGTTCTTCACGATCTTGCCGGTGCCCTTGCAGCGCGAGCACGTGCGCTCGACCGCGATCGGGAAGAGCCCCTGCTGAAATCGGACGCGCCCGCGCCCGTTGCACGCGCTGCACGTCTCCGGGACGCTCCCTTTCGCCGAGCCGGTGCCGCGGCAATCGCCGCACGACACGACGCGCTCGTAGCGCATCTCTTTCTCGCAGCCGAACGCCGCCTCTTCGAACGTGAGCTCGAGCTCGCGTTTGAGATCGCCTTTGTCGCCGCGCCCGACGCCGAAGACGCCGAGAAGATCGCCCAAGATCCCGTCGAACGCGATGTCGCTGATGTCGACGACACCGCCGCCGAACGGCCCGGTCTGCGCGAACGGCGATCCCGGATCTTCGGCGCGGTGCCCGAAGCGATCGTACATCCTGCGCCGCTCGGGATCGCTCAGCACTTGGTAGCTCGCGTTGATCTCTTTGAAGCGAACCGAGGCGTGCGGATCGTTCGGATTTTTGTCCGGATGGTGCTGCTGCGCGAGCTTGCGGAACGCGGCCTTGATCTCGTCTTGCGACGCACCGCGCGAGACCCCGAGCACGTCGTAGTGGTCGCGCTGAGCCTGCTGCGATGCCTGCGCCATTCACTGCGCATCTAGCATGGAATCCGCTGAAACGCCGTTGGCGTTCGGGGCTGTGCTCTGGTATGCGGTGGCGCTTTCCGTGTACCCGCGATTGTCCCCGACCGACCAAAGCGCGCTCTTGCGCGACATCGTCGCGAAATGCGCGCACGCACCGCTTCCCCTCGGCCGAGCGCCCTCGAGGTCGGAGGGGCCGACGCCGGTCGTCGTGTTCGATCTCGACGGCACGCTGATGGACAACCGCCCGCGCACGTGCGCCATCCTCCACGAGTTCGCCGAGACGATCGCCGCGCGTCAGCCGGAGATCGCAGCGCGCCTCCGCGCGGCCACGCCGGACGAGCTCGCGTACCTGCTCAGCGACACGCTCGAGCGCCTCGGGATCACGCACACCGATCTCGTCGGCGAAGCGACGACGTTCTGGCGCGAGCGGTTCTTCGCGGATCATCACCTTTCGCACGACGTCGCCGTCCCGGGCGCGGTCGCGTTCGCGCGCGCTTGTTACGACGCCGGGGCGATCCTCGTCTATCTCACCGGCCGCGATCTGCCGCTCATGGGCATCGGCTCCTTCAAGAGCATCCGCGATCTCGGCTTCCCGATCGGCGTGGCCGGAACCGAATTGGTGCTGAAGCCGGACGCGACGATGCCCGACGAAGCGTTCAAGCGCGAGACGGCTCCTAAGCTCGCGCGCGTCGGCAAGGTGATCGCGGCGTTCGACAACGAGCCTGCAAACTGCAACATCTTCCTCCGGCTCTACCCCGATGGTTACAGCGTCCTCGTCGACACGCAGCACATGCCGGGCGCGCCGCCGCTCGACGCGGGCGTTCGCGTCGTCGGCGATTTTCGCGCGTAGCGCGCCGCTCGTCTTCGCGCTCGCGGCGTGCCGCGGCGGCGCGAGCGGCGGCGAGGCGGTGGACGCCGCGGCGAGCCCGCAAGCGAGCGCCGAGCCCGCGCCGATCGCGACGCCGACGCTGAGCGGCGCGACCGCGAGCCCGGACGCAGGTCCGCCGCCCGCGCCGATGCGCGGCGACGTCGCGCTGACGACCGACGTCCCGCGCGAGCCGACGAAGGAGAAAGAGCAAGCGCGCGACACGCCGAAAGAGCGCGAGCTCCTCGGCGGCTTCTCGCTCCAAGCGGTGCTCCGCCCGAGCGACGTCGCGCCCGCGCCGAAGGCGCAAGAGGTGAGCGAGCGCGCGCTCGACGCCGCGCGAAAGAAGACGGAGGCGCGCCTCGCGATCGATCTGTCGCAGACGCGCATGCGCGTCGTGCTCGCGGGAAATGGCTTCGTGCTGCCGGCCGACACCGAGATCCGCGCGCGCACCGATCGCTACGGTCACGTCGTGATGCTGCCGCGTGAAGGCACGTACCGCGTCGCCGCGCCGGGCGCGTTGCGCGCGCTCTTCGGCGAGCGCCGTCTCGACGTCGCGCCGCTCGCACCGGCGGAGCTCCTGCAGGCCGGCGAGGGTCCGCGCCGCTTCAACTTCCGAACGCGCAAAGTCGAGGTGACGACGCGCGCCGCGAAGGCGACGTTCGAGCTCGCGCTCGTGAAGGAGTCGGGCGAAGGCGGCTCGCTCTTGTGCCGCGCGCTCCTCGACTTGATGAGCGCGCCGCCGTCGACGCCGCTCTGCGCGACCGAGGAGATCCCGGTGCACGCGGAGCTTCGCTGGACGACGAAGGGCGCGGCGATCTTCGACGTCGTGACGATGGTGAAGCGAAACGATCTCGCCTCGGCGACGGTGGCCGCGCCGCCCGCGACGGTGACGTTCGCGTCGACGCCGATCCCTCCGGACGCGTCCGAGGTGCTCCTGTCGCGTGCGGAGCTCGCGGCGTTTCGCAGCGCGCCGGTCGACGTGCCGCCTCCGCAGGTCGAAGCGGGGGCGCCGCCGCCCGAGAACGGGCTCGTGCTCTCGAACGCGACCGATCAGCTGCGCTTCGCGTGGATCGACGGCGTTCCGGTCGCGTGGCTCGCGCCCGGCGCGCGCGAGGAGCTCCCCGCGCTCGTGCGCGGCCGCTACACGCTCCAGTGGCGCACGTTCCTCGGCGATTCGTTCGAGCCGGGCGTGGTCGTCACCGCGCCGGGTACGAGCGATCTCGCCATGGGCGACGCGGGCGCGCCGCGCTGATCAGCGCTTGTAGTCGTCGGGACCGAAGCGAACGTCTTCGAGCCCCGCCGCGCGCATGTGCGCGCGAAGCGCTTCGTACGCGATGTGCACGACGTCGAAGCGCGTCGTCGGCGCGAAGTACTCCTCGTCCTCGACCTGCGGCAGCGCCGCGAGCCGCCGATCGAGCTCCTCGCGCTCGGCCGGATCGGTCTCGAGGTGCGCGTGCCATCCTTCCTGCGGCTCGAGCAAGAGCGCCTCGCGCATCATCCCGACCGGATTGAACGTCAGAAACACGCGCGACAAATCCACGCGCCATCCGTCCTGCTCGCCCTCGGCGAACCAGCTCCCGCCGAACGCGCGGCGCACGACCTCGCCCAGGTACGCGCCGGCCGCGCCCTGCGCGAGGTCGAGCGTCTGCGGCTTGGCCACGATTTCCCCGCGCGCGTCGCGCACCCACTGGTCGACGAGGCTCAACGTCTCCGGCGTGAAGTCGAGCATGACGCCGTACTTCGCCGCGACGAAGCGCACGCACGCGGCCGCGAGCTCGGCGACGACCGGCGGAGGCGGCGCGACCTCTTCCGGCGGCGGCTCGTCGACGATGGTGTCGGGGTCGGCGTCGTCCATCGCGTTCCCGTCCGCGTCGGCGGCGCGCGCACCTCCGGCGACGTCGTCGGACGGGGCGCCGTTGCCGGTTTTCCCATGGTCAGAGCTCATCGATGCGGCGTATCCTCCCTGGTCCGGGGCAAAGTACAAGGTCTGTTCTGCGCGTCGCGCGCGTTCAGGCTAGGGTGACTGTGGATGCGGATCGGAATCTTCAGCGACATTCACGCCAACCACGAAGCGCTGAGCGCCGTGCTCGAGGCGTACCGGTCCGAGAAAATCGACGTCTACTACTGCCTCGGCGACACCGTCGGCTACGGCGGCTCGCCGAACGAGTGTGCGGATCTCGTGCGCGAGGTCGCGAAGAAGACGATTCTCGGCAACCACGACGCGGCCGTCTCCGGTCGCATGGATTACTCGTACTACTACGAGGCCGCGCGCCACGCGCTCGACGCGCACGCGGCGATGCTCAGCGAAGCGAACATGGCGTGGCTCAAGTCGCTTCCGTACCAAGAGAAGCTCGACGAGCTCGACGTCCTCCTCTGTCACGGCTCGCCGGTGCGGCTCGAAGAGTTCGAGTACATCTTCGCGCCCGAGCAGGCGCGCGAGTGCTTGTCGATTTGGGACAAGATCGGGCACATCACGCTCATCGGGCACTCGCACCTCTGTAAGGTGTTCGCGCTCAGCAAGACGAACGGCGTCGAGGAGCTGCCCGCGCTCGATTTCGATCTCGAGCCGGACAGGAAGTACATCGTGTCGGTCGGCTCGGTCGGGCAGCCGCGCGATTTCGACAACCGCGCGAGCTTCACCGTCTACGACACCGAGAAGAAGTCGTTCGAGTTCAAGCGAATCGAGTACGACATCGAGCTCGCGGCGGACAAGGTGCTGCGCGCGCGGCTCGAGCGAAACTTCGCGCATCGGCTGTTCATCGGCGTGTGAGGCGCGCGCCGCGCCTCACGGGTAGCTGAGGTGCAAGCTCAGGATCATCGAGTCCGCGACCTTCTTCGGGTTCGGCGGGAAGTGCGTCGCCGCGAGGCGCGCGGCGGCGCACGTGGCGGCGGCTTGGTCTGCCGCGGGGACTCCGCGCGGCGACACCGAGACCTGACCGGCCGGCGTGATGCGGTAGTCGAAGTAGACGTTGGCGTCGCTCGCGCGCGTCGCGGCGAAGCACTGCGCCGCGGCGCCCACGGTCGGGTTCACGGCGGCGCGAACGGTGTCGAGATCGTACGTCGCGCCGACGACGTTGATCGAACCGACGTACGCCGAGACCTTGAGCGGGCCCGGCGGCGGCGGCGCGGCATCGGCGATCGCGGGCGCAGCGGCGTCGACGATGCCGCCGTCGTGCTTCGCGATCGCTGTCTTGCTGCCGGCGTCGTCCGGCGTCGCGCTCGGTGCGACGGCGATCGGCGCCGCGGTCGGCGCGCTCGGCGCGCTCGACGTGCCCGGCGCGCTCGACGCGCTCGACGCGCCCGCGACCGTTTCGCGCGTCCGAAACGCGACGACGTAGACGACGAGCGCCACGCCGCCGAGCACGAACACCGCGACGACGATCCCGATGATCATCGCAACCGGCGATCGCGCGGGCGGCGGCGCCGATCCCGCGCTCCCGATCCGCGACGGCGCGCGCGAGCCGGCGAACGCTTGCATCGTCGGCGCCGTCGGATCGGCGATCGTCATCGGCGGCGGCGCCGCGGACGTCGTCGGGCGCGCCCACGCGGCGAGCGCCGCTTGCATCTCGTCGGCGCTCTGAAAGCGCGCCGCCACGTCCTTCTGCAGCGCGCGCTCTACGACGGCGACGAGCCGTGGATCCAAATCGGGCCGCAGCGACGCGAGCGGCGCCGGCGTCTGCTCGGCGATCGCGAACATCAGCTCGTTGAAGCTGCTCCCGGTGAACGGCATCCGCCCCGAGAGCGCGTGGTAGAGGACGACGCCGACCGCGAACAAATCGGTCCGCGCGTCCACCGCGCGCCCGCGCGCTTGCTCCGGCGACATGTAATAAGGCGTTCCGACCGCGACGCCGGTCGACGTGAGCGCGCCGTCCGGTCCTTGTCCGACGAGCTTCGCGACGCCGAAGTCGAGCACCTTCACGAAGTCGTGCACCGCCGCGGTCGACGTGAGAAACACGTTGTCCGACTTGATGTCGCGGTGAACGATCCCCGCGCGGTGCGCCGCCGCGAGCGCGCCGAGGATCTGCGACGCGATGAACGTCGCGCGCGCCGCCGGCAGCGGCCCTTGCGCGTGCATCACGGCGCCGAGCGACGCACCGGACAAAAGCTCCATCACGAGAAACGGGGGCTCGCCTTGTCGCCATTGCAGATCGGTCACCTGGACGATGTTCGGATGCCCGAGCGCCGCGGCCGCCTGCGCCTCGCGCCGAAACCGCTCGACGACGTCCGGCGTCACGGACAAGTGCGGATGGAGCACCTTGATCGCGACGCGGCGCCCGAGCTCTTCCTGCACCCCTTCGTACACCGCGCCCATACCGCCGCGCCCGATCAGCCGGACGATGCGGTACCGCCCCGCGAGCAGCGCTCCGGTGAGATCGGGAGGGGCGTTCATCGCGGCGGGAGTATAGCCGGCGGCCCGCCTCGATCCGTCGTGCCTCAGCAGACCCCGCGCGCCACGAGCTCCGTCGCGATCGCCCGATCCGCCGTGTCGATGTGCCTGAACAGCCATTGCTGCAGGTAGCGCATCGTCAGCACGAGGCCGCGCTCGTCGAGCCCCGTGGTGAGGCTCCGCACGTCGTCGAGCAGCCGGCGATGGATCGCACCGTGATCGACGGCGTGCCGCAGATCGTGCTCCGTCATCAGCGCCTCTTCGTACGCGAAGTGCGCCTCGCTCGCTTGCACCAAGCCGCGGAGCGAGCCGAGCAGCGCGTCGAGCTCGAGCCCGTCTTTCATGTCCCGACCGAGCGCGTTGATGCGGTCCATCAAATCGCGATGCTGTCGATCCAGCTCGGCGATGCCGAGCGTGTGCGCGTCGCTCCACTGGATGAACGGCATCGCGGGCGGCGGGCCGGAAGCGCGCGCGGCGGCCAATCGGTAGCGCTGCTTGCCCGCGCGTTTCGCCTCGTACATCGCGACGTCGGCCGCCGCGAAGAGCGCGTCGCCGTCCGGCGCGTGATCCGGGAAGACGGCGATGCCGACCGATGCACCGATGCGGCACACCGCGCCGCCGACCGTGATCGGCTCGCCGAGCGCGCGCACGATGCGTCCCGCGACGATGGCCGCGTCCTCCGCGATGCGCAGGTACGGAAGGATGAGCGCGAACTCGTCGCCGCCGAGCCGCGCGACGGTGTCGCTGTGGCGCGAGCAGCCGCCGAGCCGCTGCGCGACGACTTGCAGAAGCGCGTCGCCGGCTTCGTGGCCGTGGACGTCGTTCACCTGCTTGAAGCCGTCGAGATCCACGACGAGCAGCGCGAACATGCGCGCCGACTTTCGCGACGCCGCGAGCGTCTTGCGCAGTTGATCCGTGAAGTGCGCGCGGTTCGGAAGCCCGGTGAGCGCGTCGAGGTACGCGAGGTACGAGAGCTGCGTCTCCACGCGCGTCTGCTCGGTGCGATCGCTGAGCCACGCGAGGCAACGCCGCGCGCCGTCGATCGCGATCGCCATACCGACCAGCTCGACGTCGCGGAGGCCGCGATCCGGGTGGACCACGTGCATGCCGATCGAGACGCGCCGCTCCGAGGAGCGCGCGAACGCTTCGAGGCGCGCGCGCAGCGGATCGCGATCGTCCGGCGCCGCGAACACGGCGAGATCGGCGCCCGGCGCGCCGGCGCCGTCGCCGAGCAGCGCGTCGAGCCCCGGGGTCGCGGACTCGACGAGCGCGCCGCGCAAGACGCACACCGCCAAGGCGTCGCTCTCGGCGAGCGCCTCGAGCGCCGCCGGCGCGAGCCGCCGCTTGGGTTCGGCGCGACGGACGGCGCCTTACGAGGTCGACGCAACGTCGACGGGCGTGCTCACGATGGGACCTCCTGCCCTCAGGTACGGATCGGGACGGCCGGAGGTTAAGAGGCCGCGAGACCTACCGGTCAGTTTTTTCCGAAGACGCGATCCCACTGCTTGCGGTACGCGCGCGTCGCGACTTGCGCGGGGCCGCTCCGCGCCGGCGCGGCGTCGGCGCGCTTCTCCGCGCGCGGTTCTCTCGCGTGCAAGACTTCGACGTCGCAGAGCTGCGGCGCGTCCTCGCGCGGCTTCAACGTCACGAGCTCCGCGCCGTTCAGCGGCTGCCCGTCCTTCGCCGGGCGCACCTCGCCTGCTTCGAGCTGGCCCGGCCGAGCGCGAACGACGCGCACACCCGCGCCGTCTTCGGTCGGGCTGTGAAGCAGCACGACGTCGAACTTGTTCGGGGCGTCCTCGGACATCGCCTTCATCTTAGCGCGCGGCGGTCTCAATGCTTCCCCGCGTCCGGCGGTCTCGGAAGGAGAAGCTGCGACGGGATCGCGCCCGGCTTCACGACGTCGCGCACGAACGTCGTGACCTCGAGCTTGAGGCGATACCCGCGCGGCGAAGCGCCGACCTCGCCTTCGAGCGTCAGCTTCACCTCTCCGCCGCGCGCGCGATCGAGCTTGCCGATCGTCGCCTTCAACGTCGAGCGCGACGCGGGCGTGAGGAGCGTCGCGGTGCCCGGCACGCCGAGCTCGGTCGCTTCGACGCGGGCGGCCGTCGCGCCGCGCGGCACGAAGATCGTGAGCCCGACGTGCACGCGATCGAGCGGCGTCGGCACGTAGAACCCGGTCGAGCTCTGGAGCTCGCGCAGATCGCCCGTGTCGAAGCGAACGCCGTCGAGCTGCTCCATCAAGACGACGCCGCGCGCGAAGTCGTCGCGCAGATCGACGCTCGTCGACTTCGGCTCTTCCGTGCCTTCGAGGCCGTGGATTTCGAGCTTCGCCGACGCCGCGGTCGCCGGCGGCGCGGACGCGTCGGTCGATGCGAGCAGCGACGCGAAGCGCTTCACGTCGCGGCGGCAGCGCGCGCGCGGCGCTTCGCGGATGAGCCCATCGCAGCGCTTCTCGTCGCGCGTGACGAGCGCCTCGCATCGCGCCGCTTCGCTGCGGAGCGGCGCGCACACGCGCGGATCGCGCGTCGTCAGCGCGAGGCACGTCTCGTCGCGCCCGAGGTTCACGCGCGTCGGCGACAGCCACGGGCAAGCGTCCGGATCGCCCGCGGCGATCGCCACCATCGTCTCGCAGCGCGCGCGCAGCGACGACGCGTCGATCGCGGCGCACCGCTTCGCGTCCTTCGCCTTCGCCGCGTCGAGCGTGCGGCACGCGTCGACGACGAACGTCTCGTAGCCGATCGCTTCGAGCGCGTCGCCGATCAGCGGATCGAGCGCGCCGCGCTCGGCGACGCACGCCTCGACGGTCGTGAAGCGATCGATCTCCACCTTCAGGTCGCCCGCCGCGGCCGGCGGATCGCTCGGCGTTTCGAGCTGCGACGCATCCACCTTGAGGGCGCTCGCGACGCTCGCGACGCTCGCCGGCGGCACGGGCGGCGGCGGCCGCTCGTCGCGATCGCACGCCGCGGTCGCCAGCGCCATCGCGAGGAGCGCGCGCTTCACGCGGCCCGCCCGATGCGCGCGATCGCCTCGCGCGCCGGCGCGTCGAGGTGCACGTCGACCTGCGGGAACGCGATCGTCACGTTCTTCTCGCGCAACGCGAAGAGGAGAGCTTCGCGGAGCGCCGAGCGATGCTTCCGATGCTTCCAGGGATCGTGGATCCACACCGAGACCTCGTAGACGAGCGCGGACGCACCGAAGTCGTGGAGGAGCACCATCGGAGGATACGCGGCGTCCGCGCCTTCGTGCTGCTCGGCCACGCGCTGCATCGCCGCGCGCGCGACCGCGACGTCCGACTCGTACGCGATCCCGACGAGCACGGCGATGCGCACGAGCGAATCGTGGAGCGTGAGGTTCTTGATGGGCTGCTGCACGAGCACGCTGTTCGGCAGGATGATGTCCTCTTCGAAGAGCGTGCGCACGCGCGTCGCGCGGATTCCGAGCTCCATCACACGGCAGAACTGGCCGTCGATCTCGATGATGTCCTCGAGCTTGATCGACTGCTCGATGAGGAGAATGAGTCCGCTGACGAAGTTGACCGCGATGCCTTGGAGCGCGAGACCGATGCCCACCGCGAACACGGCCGTCGCCGCGACGACCGCGCCGAGATCGATCCCGGCCGTCTCGAGCGCGACGATCCCCGAGACGACGACGATCGCGTACGTGATGAGGCGCTCGATCGATCGCATGCGCCGCCCTTCGGCGACGCCGCTCTTGACGAGCGCGCGGTGCAAGACGAAGCGAACGACGCGCGACACGAGGAGCGACGTCGCGAAGATGAGGACGACGACGCCGATCGTCGCGACCGTGACCGGCTTGCCGCCGAGATCGAACAGCTTGAACTGGAGGATCTCCGTAGCGGGGCTCACGCGGCGAAATCGTCGCAAACGCGCGCGTGAACGCCCAACTTTCCGCGGATTCGTGCGGGCTTCTTGTGTACTGAACAGAGACGCAGTATACATTCGTCACGGCCGGCGTTGACGCCGCGCCGAGAGCGACCGAAGGGGAAACGCCATGGACGACAAGAACCGCAGCAAGGCGATCGAGCTCGCCGTCGCAAGCATCGAAAAGGAATACGGCAAGGGCTCGATCATGCGGCTCAAGGACGGGCAGACGTTCAACCCGGACGTCGGCGTGGTCCCCACGGGCAGCATCGGCCTCGACATCGCGCTCGGCATCGGCGGCTATCCGCGCGGGCGCATCATCGAGATTTACGGACCGGAGTCGAGCGGCAAGACGACGCTGACGCTCCACGCGATCGCCAGCGTTCAGCGCGCGGGCGGCGTCGCGGCGTTCATCGACGCCGAGCACGCGCTCGATCCGACGTACGCGCGAAAGCTCGGCGTGAAGACGGACGAGCTCCTCGTGTCGCAGCCCGATTACGGCGAGCAGGCGCTCGAGATCGCCGACATGCTCGTGCGAAGCGGCGCGGTCGATCTCATCGTCGTCGACTCCGTCGCCGCGCTCGTTCCGAAGGCGGAGATCGAAGGCGACATGGGCGACAGCCACGTCGGCACGCAGGCGCGTTTGATGTCGCAAGCGCTGCGAAAGCTCACGGCGACGGTCGCGCGATCGAACGTGCTCCTCGTCTTCATCAACCAGATCCGCATGAAGATCGGCGTCATGTTCGGATCGCCGGAGACGACGACGGGCGGAAACGCGCTCAAGTTCTATTCGAGCGTGCGCCTCGACATCCGTCGTATCGGCGCGATCAAAGAAGCGGCCGCGGCGAACGACAAGAAAGATCCGGCAGTCGTCGGCAACCGCACGCGCGTGAAGGTCGTCAAAAACAAGATGGCGCCGCCGTTCCGCGAGGTGGAGTTCGACATCCTCTACGGTCAGGGGATTTCGCGCTCGGGCGACATGATCGATCTCGCGAGCGATCTCGGCTTGGTCGAGAAGAGCGGCGCTTGGTACTCGTTCAACGGCGAGCGCATCGGTCAGGGGCGCGAGAACGTGAAGGCGTACCTCGATCAGCACCCGGAGATCATGGACAAGCTCGAGGCGATGATCCTCGCGAAGCACGGGATCTCGAAGGGGCCGAAGTCGGCGGAAGCTGCCGGCGCCGAAGGCGAGCGACCCAAGGCGGCGAACGGAGCGCCGCCTGCGGACGAAAAGAAGCGTCCGGCGCCGGCGCCCGCGAAGCCCGCCAACTGATCGGGGATCACAGGGAGGTCGGAAGATCGGGAGGTCGGTAAGGTGGATCCTCCCGATCTCCCGATCTCCCTGTGAAATCCCCATGTGGCGTACGATGGGTCCGTGAAGCTCTACGTGATGCGGCACGGGCCCGCCGAGGATCAGGCCGACAGCGGAATCGACGCGGACCGCGCGCTCACCGCCGCGGGGCGCGATCGCGTGCGCGGCGTCGCGAAGGCGCTGCTCGACGCGGGCGAAGGTCCGGTGACGATCCTCACGAGCCCGCTCGTAAGGTGCG
>Ga0100403_1002451_pt1 | contig 14856 bp, 15 predicted proteins | sample CryGeymet201501t_FD_83663 | JGI IMG/M metagenome (GOLD analysis project Ga0100403, IMG submission 83663) | Groundwater microbial communities from Crystal Geyser aquifers in Utah, USA - Crystal Geyser metaG 2015-01t | ecosystem: Environmental > Aquatic > Deep subsurface > Groundwater | place...
ACCGAGTCCTCTGTGCGCGCAGATACAAGCGATAGAGCAGCGCTTGGATCGCTCAGGATTTGTGCTGGAATAGATAAAGTATTTACTTGTGTAAAACGCTCGGTTATATACCATTGTTCAATGAAATTGAACATTAGAAATGGTCCCACTATAAGATAAAAACCAGCAGTTAATATTAATAAGTACTTAGCCCAAGAAATACTTCTTTTCCAAATAAATAATATCAAAAAAATAAGTACAGCAAGAGGAAAAACGAAGTAAGAGGAGAGGTAAAAAAGATAATTATATCCTGTGGCTAATCCTAGTAATCCTGCTCTTAAGTTGTTTGGTTTTGAAATAAAACGCTCAAGGATGTATAAAAAGAGCATGAAAGCTGTTGTGCTACTTATGAAATGAAGTCCGAATGTGTCAAAGTAAATACTTACAGCAAGAAAGGCGTGCGCTATCAGTACAAAAAAAGCCGCTCGCCTATTTGCTATATTTTTTGTAAATAAATATAAAAGTAATGACAATATGGCTACATATGGGAATATTGAGTATTTTAAAGTCATAACATCGACTCCAAATACTGCAAAAAATTTACTTTGTAGGAAAAAGTACAAAGATGGAAACTGAGACACCCAACCTTTGTTCGGAGGATATCCTCCGAACAAATTTAAATTATCAAAAGTATCGTACTGCGCAGAAAATTTACCTGAAATAAATTCATCTCTATGAATTCTTTGGTCACTTAGTAGCATTCCTCTGATTAACAATACTCCAGCAATGAGAAGTAAAATAATTAACACTTCTTTTTTTGTAATCAATTTATGAATAAATGATTTTATGGAAAAAATGATATTATTACCGGATAAAGCAATCACAAAAAATAATTGAGCAATTAGCCAAAGATAAGGTAGAGTTGAATTGTATTGAAGTGTAATAATTTGAGCATTGATAAAAAATGCCACCGAAGTTGAAAGTATTAAAAAAAGTGTTAATTTGATTTTCATTAGGCACATTCAATGATTACTATTTTTATAGATCATGATTTCCGGATGATCATAGACGGTGAATGATTCGTCAGAAGACAAATCATTAATTTCCAATTTCCACCCGCCTGCAGGCGGACCTATTTCCAATCTAGGATATGAAGTAAATTCAGCAATTTTAACAAAACTAAGTTCATTATTAAAAAGTTTTTGGTAATATTTCGATGTCTTTGGATAACAGCGGGGATAAGTTTCATCACAGTTGTCCAAGCGCTGAAGGGGAGTGTACAACCTATTTGAAGCGATGATAATATAGTCGATTCGTTTCAGTTTCTCGTTTATGACTTGCCATTTTAAATCATCATCTGGTATATCGTATAAAGTCAATTCCTCATATTGGAATCTTTCGCCGTAATATATCGGCACACGGTCATCCCAGTGCTCAACACCAAGAGTTGATCCTGAGGGGATGAATTGATGAATCCAGTCACTTGCTTGAATACGGGAGTTTGGAGTTGTGTAAATATTGAGAAAAGCAAAGGTCCATATAATTGAACTTAGAATCATTAAACTAAAAAATGCTATTGAAAGCTTATTATATAGTGGTCTTTTTTTCGTAATGCGTAATTCATAACTCGTAATTATTGAAGCTCCATACCCCGCCATGATAGCAAAAAAAGGATATAAAGGAAGCATGTACCGCATAAATTTTACAGATGACTTTCCAATAATAAGAAAATAAAGAAGATAGAAAAGAAAAAATAATACGGATGACAAATTACGAACTTTTAATGATTTAACTGAATTAATAATTCCAACTAAAGACAATATGCTTATAATAGGCCCTAAACCCCAAATAAATATATTTTTAAGATAATAAAAGTAGGGGAGAGTGCCAACGTATTGAAGAGTGTAAGGAAAGATGTATGGATCGGAATTCATTTTAATTTGTTGTGAAACGTCGCTAATAAACCGCTGGTATTCAATAAATGCGTAGGGCATAAAAAGATATGAAAAAAGCGTGGCGAGTGCCGCGAATAATAATATTGAAATTAAACTTTGGCTGTAATAATTCAATCTAAAAAAAGTTTTTTTTGAAATTTTCTTTGGAATTACTAGAACTAATAGAATGATAGGCATAAAAATAATTGCAGTTATTTTTGTTGTAAGAGCCGCCGCAAATGTTATTGATATGAAAAATATACGCTTGAAGTCATCTCGATTAAACTTGAGAGATTTGCTTCGAGATTTATTAAATAGTAAAAGTAAATAAATGAGCAATGTTACAAATAGAGTTAGGAAAGTATCAACAATAAAAAAGTGACTATTTTGAATCGGGAAGAAGGCTAATGAATAAAAAAAGGATGACCATAATGCCAGAGACTTTTTTTTAAAAATTAATAATGATAAATGATAGATGGTAAAAATTACAAGGAGGTCACAGATTGTTGAAAGAAGTCTTCCAACAACCAACATCCCGTCGTACGTTGCAATATTCCATCCTAGAGCCCAATCTACGAATTGACTAACGCCTGTAAGCAGATAAACTGGGAGACTTCCATAGTTGAAAAAGTCTGGATTGAGATTTGTCCAGAAATCTATCCGATCTGCGACCATGATAAGCATTCTCTCATCGGGATGAAGATGAAATCCTGAGTCCCACATGATCGGAACCAATCGAAGTATTGCTGCAAAAACTAGTATTGCGGGCAAAATGAACCAATTAAAATTACGTTTTTTATGCTTCATTAATATTTCGTATTAGTGTACTAATTGTTGAATGAAACTTACCGCGTCTTTAAGTGACATAAATTTAAGAGGGTAGGAAATTCCTTTGTCTAAATTATTAGTAATCCAGAGTCCAGTTGTGCTGGTCTGGTTTGTAATGTTAGAAACAATGTCCCAGTTATCTTCAACAAAATAATCAAGATTCAACTCTTTCAGTTTTTTAACCTTGAATAAATGAGGCTGCATGTTATTTTTATTATGGAATACTCCTTTAAAGTATTTTTTTGCATTCATTCGTTTGAGCCACCAAGCAAAATCTCCTTTTAGACAGTCATACCTACTAGTTACGATATATGCTTCAATTTTCCCATCTTCTACTAATTTCTTTATCTCATCCAGTCCTTTTGCCATTTTGAAACTTGAGAGATGAACTAATCTCCAAATTAATTGTTCGAAAGTAGTTTTTGGATAATAAAAATGCGTTTTATTGACGCTTTCTTTATTGATGAGAGATTTGACGGCCAAAGTTATTGGTCGAAAAACACGTGCTGGATTGTAAAGAAGCACGCCATCTAAGTCGAAGCCGACCTTTAGAGGTTTATTTTTCATGATTTTGTTGTTTCATTGATTATGATTAAAATTCAATTATACTAGAGATTGACGGAAGTCAGTTAATCTAAAATGGACTTCATTTGTTAATAAGTTTTTGTAAATATATGTTACCAGTATTAATTGATATTGGCTTTATAAAGATCCATACATTGGGAGTTTTTTATGTTTTAGCATTCTTTTGGGGATCATTTTTTCTATGGAAAAATATTTCATTAACGTCTTTCAAAGAAGATCAGACATTTGATGCATTGTTTGTAGGGCTTCTTGGATCATTAGTTTTTGGTAGAACGGCATATATCCTAATGAATTTTGATGATTTCGGTTTTAATATTCTGAGGTATATTTTGCTAAATGGATATCCAGGGATTCATTTTCTATCTTCTTTAGTGGGATTTATGATTTTTATCTTTCTTTTTTCAGTAAATAATAAATTTTCATTCATGAAATTTATTGATTATATGATTCCTCCAATTTTGCTTACTGTAGGAATTGGAAAGCTTGGAGCTTTTTTTTCAGGTTCAGAAATTGGCTCGCAAACTAATTTTTTCCTCTCTTTAGCTTATCCAAATCTCGATGGCGTTCGACACTTAACTGCTCTTTATGAGGCGATTTTATATTTTGTAGGAGCTTATTTTGCATATCAAATAGTTATGCAAATTCGAAGGCAATCGTACCATCCTGGATTTAATTTGATCATTGGAGTACTAATAGTCAGCTTAATAACAGTAGTTTTAAATAATATCTATGCATTTCGGACTGTTGTTGGAGGATTGTATATTGACTTCTGGGTATCTTTAATCTTGGTGTTGACAACAAGTGGTTATGTTGTTTATTATTTCAGGGAACACTTGCTTCAGTTTGTTAAAAATATTTATCTTAAGACTTTTAAGAAAACAAGTGATAAAAAGATATGAATACTCAAAAAATTGAAATTCAATTCAAAGATGAAATTGCTAAGATAAAAGGGCAGATGGAAAAGTTGAAGATGGGCGATCCATTTCGAGATCTTGATCATGTAATTGATAATGCATCAGTCGATACTGATGTTAGAGAACAGGAAGCTCATCAGTTGATCGAAGTTGAACTCTCAACTCTGTCAAAAAGACTTGTCGATATCGAAAAAGCGATTAGCAGAATCAATTCTAAAAAGTACGGCATATGCGTTCGTTGCAGCAAAGATATTCCAGAAAAAAGATTAGAACTCTTGCCTGAAGCTGCATACTGCGTTGATTGTGAAGGTAAACAAATTTCTTGATTGTCTTGTAGCACTCTATTATGGTAGAGTAGTGAAATGAGCAAATACTCATATCGAAGGAAAATAATCTATGCACTTTTATTAATCGCACTGATTTTTTATGTTATTTATAAAGTGGTGAACTTGATTTCTTCATCACTTTTTATTAAAAGACCAGATAGGATAAACTTCATATTATATGGTCCTGAAACAAAATATTACTCTATTGATGCGCGTTATAGTCAAAATTATGTCATCCCATTTAATCCCGATGTTCAGGTGAATGTTCCTGGAGGCTATGGTAAGTATCGAGTTGGATCAATCGGCAAGCTTGCACAATTGGAAAAAGATAAAGAGTTGATTAGAAAGACTTTTGCATCAACAACAACGACATTTGTCCACTTTGCTTTTTATAAATCATTAGACGACATTTATTATGAAAATTGGGATGAAAAAGGAGGGAAACCATCGATCAAAGAAATATTATTCAGTTCAAGCAACGCCTCAGTTTTAGACAGGATTTATATTGCAATCTCTCTGATGAATAATACAGATAATGAATTCAAGCTAATCTCATATCAAAAAGGGCGCGACGACGTTCTCAACGATGTTATATTTCATGAGGATGAGTATATAAAAAATAGCATTGGGCTCTTGTATCAAACAAGGTATCGAAATGATCATGAGAGTGTCCAAGTTAGGTATCCAAAAGATTATCGCACTGCGAAGCGAATTAGTTCGATTTTAGAAGGTAATGGAATTAGAGTAAGTGATATTTCATTCGACGTTGAGGAAAGAGATCGTTGTAGTGTGATCCACTCAAAGGAAAAACCCTCAAACACGGCAAAAGACATTGGCGCATATTTTGGCTGTACATTAATTTATGGCAAGACAGATGTTTATGATATACTTTTTGTTCTTGGGGAAGTGGAGAGGGATTGGAAGATAAGCAGCAATTGAGGAATTAAATTATGGATTTAATACTGAGTTTATTATTTATAGCGTTATTATCTTTGGGATTTGCGTGGAAATCAATGCGTGATTTTCATTTGCCTGAAGAGATAGCAAAACTAATTTCTTTAAAGCGGATGAAAGGTAGTATCATCTTTTTTAAAGATAAAGTGACGCATTATTCTTCTTCCTCTTCATCGTCTTCAAGTTCGACAATGTGCTCCAAATCTCGTCCTTCTTGATATTCTTGCCACTTCTCATCGTCAAGAGCTAGTCCTCCCTCAACAAGTTCGTCCTCATCATCTTTGTCAAGATCATCTGTTTCTTCAGCTGATTCAATTTGCTGGATGTCTGAGAGCATTACGTGAGGATTTGAAGGGAAAGATGGGTACAATCGGACTTTTTGACCTTTGGATAATTCTCTAATAAATATTGCAACATCCAAAAGTCCCACCTCTTTAATATGAGCTGAATACAAGCTTTTTTCATTTATGAAGTATGTAAGTCTTTTGGAGATGTCATCAGGCAGAAAGCCAATATATTCGTCATTTTGAGTCCTAACCTCAAGTTTTCTTCTTTTTTCCTTCATGATTACTTCTTCTCCGATACTGATTCCAGCTAAGTCTTCTTTGTGGCCAAGATTTACAAGATGGACTGTTCTAGTCTTGCCTGGAATGTCGATGAAGAGGTCGGGGTTGAACTTAAAAGTTGTATTGTTTCTTTTTTTGTTTTTTTCAGAAAGAATTGATATTTTTTCTAGATGTTCCTCAGCAATATTATTTTTTGGCTGAAGTTTCAAAACGACCTGATAAGTTTTTTTAGCCGCTACAAGATTATTTTGTTGCATTAGAGCAAAACCAAGACGAAGATGGGCGAATAAATGATCTTTTTCAATTTTAATAATTCGCTTATTTTGTTTTATAGCTTCGTGCCAATCTGCATTTGCGGCAGCTTCTATCGCTAAATGTTCAAGTTCGTCAACTGTTTCCATGATAAGTGAGTATAAGTGAATTATCGAGAATGTCAATAGGGAACTCGCAACATGATCGAAGGGATTGTATAATGTAATTTATGAGTTTTAAAATGCATATTATGCAACCATTCAGCAACTTCTTATTGAAAATAAATTTTTCAAATCTATTCAAAAAAAGAGCATTTAAATTCATAAACTATATTCCAAAACGAGTTCGTATTGTCGCAATGACTGGAGTTATGTCTGCTGCTATGCTTACTAGTACTTTTTTCCCATTCTCTCAAACGTGGCAGTTGTTTGTTTTGATTCTATTATTAGTCGCTTATTTAACAACGTATATTGCTGTATTTGAGGGGATAGATGGGGTAGAGTGGATCACGCTTTTTATTATGCCTATTTTATTTTCAATAGCTTTATACCTATTTTATTCAATGTTGCCTGTTCGATGGCTGACCAGACTTCCATTCCTCGTACTTTTTTCACTTGGATACTATGGCGTCCTATTAACTACTAATATTTTCAACATTGGGGTTGATAGAAGTTTACAGCTTTACAGAGCTGCATTTTCAATAAATTTTTTGTTTCAATCATTGGTGATTTTTATTTTTACAATGGTTATTTTGTCATTTAGATTGAGTTTCATTATTAACAGTTTCCTATTGGGATTCATCTGTTTTATTTTATCTTTTCAGTTATTTTGGTCTGTCGAGCTCCCAGAAACTGTTGGAAGGAGATTTATTACTTTTTGTCTTGTTTTATCAGTCCCATTGACCGAATTTGTACTTTTGTTGTCATTTATTCCAATGAGCATAAATATTGCAGCTTTGGCTTTTACAGCAGGATATTATGCACTTTCGGGAATTATTTACAATCATATCGCAGAAAGGCTTTTCCCAAATGTAATCCGAGAGTACGTCTCTGTATTGGTTTTCGTTATTGTGATAGTACTTTTAACTATTTCTTGGTAAATAAATTTTTTTAATTATCCTTCATTGAAAGTTTTAATACCTACACCTGCAAGTAGAGGAGAGGGGAGTGTAAAACACACGTACGTGAATTTATTGAATACCCTATAATAATTAATTCACTTAATTAACTATAGGGTATAATTAATTATAAATTGATTAATAATTAATGTATTTTGATATAGTTAGTATGTATTTGTGGATAACATCATCTCTTTTCGTAGGTTGTTCTCTATCAAAAAGGCTCTATATCAATCTAAATTCATAACATTAGCAATAACGATCATTCATTGCTGTTATGATGAGTTAATGTGTAAATAATGCTAATGTTCTCTTAAAATCAGTCTTTTATAAGAGTGGTTGAATTATCTTGAGATAGGACTATTTATTTGAAACTAGTGCGAAAGTATTCTGGATATTTATCTAATAAAAGCGCGTACTTCTTCCAGCATTTGGTACAAGCCAACAAATTCATAAAAAAAATGTATTTATATTCAAAAGAGAGAGTATGTGAGACGTCGTAAAATGTATCTTTTACGACGTTTCACTTAATTTAGCGCGGAGTAGTGCGTTTTTACGTTATATTTATTAATTCCATTTTTGCAGTTATTTATTATTTTTTATAATTATATTTCTCGCTTAAATAAGCACATTTTAGTACAAAAATCAATTTTTCATAATTCACTTCCCTATCTCAATTTTAATACTTTTATGAGGCTCTATTGTTGATCTTCTCTATAATACTCCCCTTCTTTTAGTAGTTCATGTAAAGGTTAGTGCGTTGGTTCAATTGATCAGTCATGCATATTGGACTGTTGTAGATATCTAATACGCTTAGAATGTTGAGAGATTGGAAGAGAATAGAGCATTTGTAATTTTTGTGGAGCTTGAATATTATATCCCGCGCCAAAGAGACAAGATTTTATCTGTAATATAGCTAAAGTAGTAAAGGGGTGAAATAATGTAGTCTTGGGTAAAAAGATACTTGACTTCAAATCCGCCAAAGCCACGTTTGAATAAACTCAAGCCTTCCCAGGCGCGAGGAGTTCGGCCAGCATCATAAATTCCGTGAAAGCTGTAATATTTACACCCGCGACGTTTTGCTTCCAAGATTGCATGCATTTGTAGAAGATAGGCTGCTGGATATTTGGTATGAATCGATGCACCCTGATGATAGTAGCCGCTGGCTTTTGAAAAAACGATGATAGATGCGGCTAATTTTTTAGAGGCCCCTTCCTGGGCAAATTCTGGGGGTATGGCATTTTTTGGACTGTTGTGAAAGCCCGAAATAAATACCTTTACATTATCAACTTCTGAAAAAGAGTTAAATTCATGAAAAATGTACTTATCTGAGTAAGGTGTGAAATTTTCACGAACTGCTGTCTGATGATAAAGAGTAAGAAAATCATTGATTGCATTATTATTTGAAACTGATGTTACAGAAATTTGTTGCCTTTTTGCAAGTTTGATCGCATAACGAGTATTTTTTCGCATAGCACCCAGAATTTGATCTTCAGATTGTGTGACATCCAAAACCCACATAGTTTCGGCATGAACATAGATTGGAGCAGTTTTAAAACCTAGAGTCTTGAAAAGTTCCAAATGTTTATCATTGCGATTTAAAATAGGTGCTATTCTGATAAACCAAAACTTTTCACGTTTGGCAACTGATTTCAGATACTTGAGCAATTCATTAAGCTGGTGTTTTATATCACTGATTTGATTTGGGTCAACAAGTTGGGATAATTTTTCTTCATGGATATCAAACAGAGGACCGTGTGGTACAAAAAGGTAATGCCCGCGTTTTGATCTGACCTTCACGACAAGGGCGATTGCATGTAATTTATCATTTTCATAAAGCCCAATTCTTTCGATCTCACGACCACAAAGAATCTGAAATTGACCCCATTCCCACGAGTGGTGAAAGCTTGGCTCGCCAACATGCTCAAAGAATTTATTCCAAATCGATTTATCTGAAATTGGCTTGATTATCATTAATTATTGACAACATCGTTTATAATGGCTGTCACTTTTTTTACCTCATCCAAAGATATATTTGTAGGCAGATTTATTATTTTGTTATTTATTTCTTCAGCGACAGGACAAGATCCGCGAACATATCCAACTCGTTCAAGATCAAGCTCTTTTGGAGCCACAGGTTGGGTATACCACGATCCGAGAAGAACACCTTTTGAGCTAGAATGACTTAACGTTTTTTTTCGATCCCCAACTATCAATGGATATCTAGATAAGGGACCGGAGTATTTTATTGAATTATTTACAATATTATTGTTGTAATAGTCTATTGCTGCAGTTCTGCGATCGACGACGTCGTTAAATGTGTCGAGTTGTCGGAGTAGCAGTAGCGCGCAAACATTCGGGAAAGAATGAAGGAATGTAATATCAAATTCACCTTTTTTCTCTCTCGTCGTAATTTCCTTTAATATCAAGCTAAAGTAGTTTAAGAAAGCATGAAATATTTTTCCCAGCCATATACTATAGGTTAATTTAATTAAATATGCCTGAAGTTGATAAATTAGAATTTGAAAAATAAACCAGTATGACGGTAGAGTCAGTTGGCTCTCCATATTGCGCATTTTCGTTGTAATTTTTTTATTTCTTGAAACGATGGCTCCGCCAAAAACGCTTGAAAAGGCTTTGGAACGGCCAAATGACATCAGGATAGCTCCTTCATATTTTTTCATATAAAATTTTTCGGGATCAAAACCATGGGCAACATCATGAATCAGCTCAATTTTATGTTTTTTTGCAAAGGACGCAATCTCGGTTTGAGATGCGGGCGATATCCCAAAGGTGTGTTGTAGAACAATAACTTTTGAACGCTTTGAGTATTTTTTCCCCAAATCATCAATACTCATTGAGTAATCATCTGGATTGATATCGACATATACCGGTTTTAAATTCAGCGCCAAGATAGGTAAAACCACAGCTTCACATGTGAAGCCTTGTATTAAAATTTCGTCTCCCACATTCAAATTTAAACATTTTAAGTATTGGTGCAGAGCTGCGCGACCAGTTAAAAATGTTGAAATTTGAGAATCGGACCCAAAAAAACGAGATTTGAGACGTCGTTTAATGTATTGTTTTGACTTCCCTCTTCTCCACCTCAATGGTTGAAAAAGTAATTTTAATGCTAAAGCGGCGTCTGCCTTGGTTATGTTTGGTGCAAAATCTGTGATTATCATAAATTAGTATTTACCTCTCCCCCACTGCTAATTTGTTTCAGTAGCCTACTTAGATCAGTATCTGCAAATTTACCCTCAATTAGAACTACAGAGTCTTTATTAATTTTTTCCAAAACTAAATCTATCAAACTTGAGACGTCGTTTAATGTAATTATCTGATTACTTTGATTTTTCTTATCAAATGATTTATCTGTTGTGTAAAGTTTGATTTTTGCCCCTGTTAGTTGATCGACAATTTTACTATAAGATTCGCTCTTCTCTACTCCCAACTCGATTATTCCCTGAGTAATGATTATTTTATTTTCAGATGGAAAAACTTTCAAAACATCAATTGCAGATAGAAAACCATCAACATTAGATGTCGCTCCGTCATGGATGAATGTTGTGCCATGTGCTCCTTTTTGAAGCGATAGTTTTCCTGAAATCTGCGAAATAGAATTTGCTGCGGTAAATATTGCATCAAAACTCATGCCGAGATCATGCGCGAGGCCTATACATGGAAGTAAATTTAATATAGCATGCTTCCCGAGAAGATCTGTTTTGACACCAAACTCGAGATTCCCGATCTCAACTTTTGCAGTAGTTCCAAGCGGAGTAACCATTATTTCTTTAGCTGAAATATCATCATCTGCTTGTCCATACTTCTGACAACCTGGCAAGTCATTTGACAAACTCTCAATATTTGGCACAGTTGAGTTAATATATATTTGATTTGTTTTTGAAACATTGTAAAGAAGAGACGACTCCTCTTTCATAAGAGCTTCCCTGCTCCCATAAAGGTCAAGATGTTGATTTCCAAGACCAGTCAAAATTCCAGCTGAAAATGGTATATATCCAACTGCAGATTTGATTTCGCCTGCTTTGTAAGCTCCTACCTCAATAATCATAATCTCAGTATCTTTGGTAAGGTTATTATTGATGCATTTTGCGATGCCGACATCTGTATTCATATTCTTATCTGTTTTTGCAACCTTGTATTTTGTCGACAGAATGTGAAAAAGGTATTCTTTGACTGAGGTTTTTCCAAATGATCCTGTAACTCCGATAAAGATCGCATCAGATTTTTTAATTTTTATTCGAGCCTTCATTATCAATAATTTTCGAGCAATGCTTGATGGAATGCTTGTGATACTGACAATTATTGAAACGATAAATAGCGCTACAAAAGGCGAAATAATCAATGAGTAGAATGCAAACTGATAAGCTACGCGGCTTTCAAATATATAGAGAAAAGATATTAGGAGAAATAATACGAGCAGGCTAACATTCAAGATGTTGCGCAAAGTTAGGGCTGGTCTTTTCACTTTTGGGTTGTAGAGTGTGTGTAGCCAACCGGATTCGCGGTACATTGAAATAATCCGATCAAGGCGATATTCTTTGATTTGAAAGACATAAATCAAGTGAATACCCTTTATCAAAATCCAGAGGTAATTTACGAGTATTAATAATATCATCTTTACACATTATACGGCATTGTGATGCAGTTTAGGCACTTAAAAATGTCTCGATTTTTTCCCAAACTAAATCTGGTTTGAGTAGCGGCAAAGCATGGCCAATTCCTGGAAATACATGAAGCTTGGAGTTTGGAATATTCTTTTCAAGCTCATAAGCCCAGAGAACCGGCGTGTATGTATCTTCTTCGCCCCACAAAATGAGTGTTTGGGCATTAATGTCGGAAACTTCTTTGGTCATATCTTGGGTTAGAATTTTGCGTAAATTTTTCTCAAGACGCGGAAAATTTAGGATGTCTGACCCGCGATGAAAAATACGATAATAAGGTGTTTTTAAGATTGGCTTTACCATATCTACGAAAGTTTGAAGCGGGAGTGGAAGTTTTTGAACCATCTTTACCGTTGTTGAAATTTTATTACTTCTTTTAAATGCCGACCCACAGAGAATTAATCGATTTATTCTATCAGGACAACGACTGGCAATATATATTCCAATTTCTCCTCCAAAAGAATGTCCAAAATAGTCAGGCTTATTAATATTTTCAATTTTTATAAAATCCTCAATTAGTCTAGCGTAACCTTCAATCCCCCAGTGTGGAGGTGGTGGGTCACTTTTACCAAATCCTGGAAGATCAAGAAGATAGCATGTATATTGGCTAGATGCAATTTTTGCTAGTTTATGAAGACTATAGAGGTCTCCTCCCCAACCATGAACAAATATAATTGGTGGTCCTTTTCCTAGTTTTTTAAAATGAATTTTTCGTCCACAAATGGTGGTATACATAAGATTCTATTTTTTTGCTTTTATCTCAGATTTTAAAAGCTCTTTAAACTTTTCAGCCGAGTTTGGGGTTTCTAGTTTCTTACCGTTCATATAAAAAGTCGGTGTTCCTTTAACTCCAAATCCAAGACCTGAAGTATAGTCAACCTGCACTTTGTCCTTCGTTTCTTTTGATAAAAAATCTGTTTGAAATTGATCTAAATTTAGACCAATTTCTTTTGCATATTTATTGAACAATTCTGATGGATCGGCGCTTTCTGACCATTCTTGTTGATTTGTAAATAATTGATCATGCATGAGAAAATACTTGTCTTGATTGCCCGCAGCAACAGCTGCCTGTGCTGCTACCCTTGCATTGGCGTGAATACTGTCTAATGGAAAGCTTCGATAGACAAACTTTGTCTTACTCATGACGGAGTCTACAAAGTCTGAATCAGATTCTAGCTCTTTGAGAAGCGCTGTATACGCTCCACACGCTGGACATTGGTAATCGCTGTACTCTACGAATGTGTTATCTCCATCCGTAGTCCACTTCACATGATCGTCTTTTGAGACCTTTGTCAATTCTGGAAAATATTCAATTTGGGGCTTACTAGTAAGCACAAATGAGGCATATAAAAAGATTATTGTAGCTAAAATTCCACCACCAAAAATAAAAATTTGTTTTTGTTCCATAAAGTATTATACAAATATTATTAATCTATATCAGTGAATTTATTTGTTTGATGAAATCATTTCATTAATAATGTCTACTGAGAATTCAGACGATATCCTTTGATAAAAATCCCAAAGTATTGCTGCATCATCGAATGCGCGGTGCCTATTGTCACAGTCAAATCCAAAGCGATTAATTATTGAGTCTAAATTATGTTGTCTGAATTGTGGATAAAGTCGCCTTGACAACTGGACAGTACAAAGTCTACTCCATTGTTTTGTTAGACCTTCTCGCTCAAATTCATGACTTATAAATCCATAGTCAAATCCTACATTGTGTGCGACAAAAATCGAGTCATTTAAAAGTATATTTACCTTATCTTTTACATCGCTAAAAGTTGGTTTTCCCACAAGCTCGTTGTCTGTAATTCCTGTCATATTTCTTGTAAACTCCGGAATTAGAATTTTTGGGTTTATAAGTTGTTTATATTTTGCTACAACCTTCCCTTTTTCAACTCTGATAATACCGATCTCAATTATTCGATCAGACTTTGCGCTTACTCCAGTGGTTTCAACATCAACAAACGAAAGGTTCATAGTTTTTCATTATATACTCAAATTTGGCTGTTTAGTTTTTGCTTATCTTCCCACTCTTTTATTACTGCGCGAACCTCTTCTTCAAAGTCTGGGATATATATTATTTCGATCTTTCGATTGTTTCCTTCATTTACTCTTTCAATATCGGTTTTGCCTTCGTAGTAAAATTTAGAAATCATTTCCGGGGTTTTGTGACATGCGTATACAATTGTGGTAATTCCTGCCCAGTAAGAAGCTGAGAAGCACATATTACAACATTCCAATGTATCGTAAAGCGTGGCACCCTTTAGATTGCTTGTATTAAGATCTTGGCAAGCCTTTCTTATCGCAGCGATATCGCAATGTGCTGTTGGATCATTTAAATTGTATCCGATGGAAATTCCTTCAGCAATTATTTTTTCATCTTTAACAATGATTGAACCTGCTGGAAAACCACCTTTTTTCATTGATTCTCTCCCCTGTTCTACTGCGAGCTTGAGGTACTGTTTATCAGTCATATGTTTATATGATATCAAAATTGTTTTAAATAGGGATTATCCCGAATCGGGATAATCCCTAAATCAATCCCTAAATCATAACTGCTATTGACAATTGGCTAACAATAATCAAATTAGATCGGTTTTATTTTTGACAGCAGGGAGGTACTTTTTCATCAGCAGGTTTTTTCTTCGAGTCTTTTTGCGCTTTTATCAATCGATATAATCCATATCCGGCAAGTAAAACAAAGACAAGA
>Ga0100403_1002455_pt1 | contig 14834 bp, 11 predicted proteins | sample CryGeymet201501t_FD_83663 | JGI IMG/M metagenome (GOLD analysis project Ga0100403, IMG submission 83663) | Groundwater microbial communities from Crystal Geyser aquifers in Utah, USA - Crystal Geyser metaG 2015-01t | ecosystem: Environmental > Aquatic > Deep subsurface > Groundwater | place...
AGAAGGAGATTGCAGAGAAGGAGAAGGAGAAGGCGGCGGCGGCAGGTCTCGAAAATATATAAAAATATAAGACAGTATCTGCAAATTCATTGGTCAAGACCAATTTTGATTGGGGCGGTACTATTTATACGACTGAGTTCGACATTGTGTGTTTTTTTTTAATCCGGATATTTTTTCAACCGAGATTTTCGTCTTGGAGGATATGGTTTACCACACAGAATATTGCGAGAGCGGGTATGCACAACTTGAGATTGCGAGGTTGTGGGACTTGCGAGAGCAGGTCATAAAAATCGAGCCGCTGTGGGGTGTAGAGTTTGCGGGGGTTACACTAGACGAAGAGTGTTTCCAACAGTACGAAGGACGCGCGTGGCTTAACGGCGAACTTACGGAGACGTTTCTCCAGAGGCTGGTCGATAAAACCCCCAGAAGACCAGTGGGGGAGTTGAAACTTGTTGAGGGGGAGTACTTACCAGCAAGGGGGGCAGACGATTTCGTAAAAATCCACATGTTTCACCCGTCGTGGCACGACGAGTACATGACGAAACCGGTGGAGAGGAAGCGGATCTCTGAGAGTCGGGGGGTCACGTTACTCGGGGGCGACTATCAGTGCGTCCTGTTCAGCGAGTCCCTCGAGGGGAACTCTGAAAACTGGAAAGAGTGTTCGCATGCCGAAAACTTCCTCCTCGACTTTGAGAGGGTGTATAACTACAACGGGGAGGGGGGCACCATTGTTCGTCCGGTGACGTTTCCAACAGTCTGCAACTTGTTCGATGCGTACGATGAGGAAGTTGATAGCGGATATGGGTTGTCACCAGAAAAGCCCATATGGGTGTGCCCTGGGTGTGGAGCCTTTCCGGCATTGTGTAGTGCCGTTTCCATACTTTTCTACCCGAACGGGTACATGATCACGGTGTGTGTGGTGTGCTTTGAAAAGTATATCAGAAACCGGATCGCAATGAGATCGTACGCGATGAATACGTACTACGGGTAGTTCCCCCTTTCTTTCTCGGGCGAATAAATTCCATATTTTTAATGTCGAAACTAGATTGGTAATACAGCCATCAGTTGGTTCACAGCCTGTGTTCCCGTGGAGAAGACTTCATATACCATGTGCACCGGTATAAGCTCTTGAACAAGCTCCTGGAATTCACCCTCTTCGTCACCCTCCCCACGGCCGTCGGTCCTGATTTTTATGCGCGGGGATCCCACGAGAGTGCTGATTACAACAAATATGGCTTCTCCCGAAATTGCAATAACAGGTGTAGTCAGGGCAAGTCCCAGTGTTATGGCAACTGGTAGGAAAACAACAGTTGACGCGATAACAACAAGAGCCGGTCCCCCAACAAGCACGAAGAATGTGAGGAAGAACGTCAGTCCGTAGAACAGCTTAAAGTAGTGCAGTTGTTTAACAGAGATGATCGCTTCCTTGTAATGGATGGAATATAGGACGGCGGTGTCTATTATGATCATGAACGGGATCATGACGACGTATGCCCAGCTAACCAACGCGGAAGATACGAGAATGATTCCGAAAAACACGTTTCCGAATATTAAACTTATGATACCAGTATAGCTAGCCCCTCCTCTCATAATACCACTAAACCCGTTCAACTCGGAATTCTCCCTAAAAGATCTATTAACAACCCGAGAACCAGTACCACTGCTACCACCAACACCACTGACATCACTAGATACAACCGAACCAATAGATGGTCCCGGGGTAAGGTCCTCGGAGAAGAATGGAGTAGACTGTACACTTCCACGACTTCTCGTACGTGTTCTATGGCGCGGGGGGGTAGATTCGCTTTCCATTACAAGATCTTACAAAACAATCAACGAGTAGAATATCAAGGGTTTTTACAATGTGTAAAACACCGAGTTTCCAATATCCTCGAGAGAAGTATACGCTCTAAGAGTAGTACCAAAGTCTGGTGTTAGATGAGAACACAAATACAACTGGGGTGTAGACGGTTTGTTTAAACACTTGGACGTTCCCACCGGTTTCGCAGTCAACTTGGTTGTAGAGTACGGATCCCACAAGTTAAACACTCTTATAAATATCCAGGTAACGTTGCCGCACGTAAAAACGAACAGCTCTGTCAGAAAATCTGGAAAATTCTCCTCTATATACTGTAACAATCCAAACGCCTTTTCCGAATCAAAAAGCCCGTAGTAATACCGGCTATACACGGCCTTTTCCCCAACCCGTTTACCCTGGAAAGTTTGTTGCGTAGAGAACCACCCGGTACCAGGAAGAGGCGACAATACAATCAACATACGAGACTAATGACGACGACGACTATCCCCAAAGATTCTATATATAAATCTGTCCGATATCTATAAAGGTTTGGGAAAAACAATGTCACCAAAGAAAAAGTCCCCGAAACGTCCCCTAACAAAGAGAGAGAGGATGCTACGTGTCATTGAAAATAGCTATAGGATAGAAAAGGAGATTGAAGACAGAAGATTCAAACAGGATCTTGAAGATATCCGCAACGATGTTGTAACGACCGCTGACATTGAAGCAATTGAAAACGATCTTCGGAAGATAAATGCTCAATTTGGGAAGGTAGTGGGAAAAAAGAGAAGAGTTACCCCAGCTAAGAGTTACCCAGCCAAGAAGCAATCGCCAAAGTTTATACACACGGGACCGAAGAGGTTGCCAAAGTTGGGTTCTCCCCAGAGGATACGCAAATTGGGGAGTCCAAGACGGGGGGAGGTTTTTTCAATACCAAAGGGCAGGGAACGTTTCCCTCCGTTAAAACTGGAATTTACCAAAGCACCCGTACCGTCAAAGGTTCTTAAAAAGAGGACTCTAAAGAAACCGTCAAAGAGGACATAAAAAAATGCGCAGTATATATGTATGGTTTTTCACCGTATAAATAAATAGGGATCTGTTCTCTAGACCACATCGTTAACAACTTTAAACATCAACATTATACATGGAAGCGAGGACTGAGAGTTCCCAGAGTGGGGGTCGCCAGTTTAGGTCTGGGAGTATAGGGGAGGAGATAGTTGTGTTGGGGAGGGTTAGGAAGGGCGGGAATGTCTTTCGTGGAAAACGTTTGCAGGGCAGAGGAGGAAGTGTAAAGGGTTATGATGGGGCATTACCATTCATCATAATTTTACTTGTTCTTGCAATATCAACACTACTGATTTGGTTGATCGGAGTTGTTGCGGCAATCGGAGGTGTTGTTTTCTTCGTCCCAGCTCTGATAATACAAGTGGTGTTGATGTATAAGTACCATAGGATCGGGTGGAAAGTTTTTAGGAGCCGCGGAAAGGGCAAAGCGAGGCTGAGACCCAGGAGACCCCGAACAAAGATGGGGAAATTTCTACTCGAACTTTTCTACGCGGTAACAACCGCAATGGTGCCGTCACTACTCTTTTTCATCCCCTTGAGCGCCGTTGTATTGGCCATAACTACGCCGATAGGATTTGGAGCAGGAGCTATAATCTACATCATTGTCATGATGATCTATTTGAAGAGTAGCGGGTACTACATCGCCAAAGTTTACGATTCTATTGGGAGATACGTGCCCTAGATTAAGAGTCGCGAGAAACATACGCACACACGCACACACACACAAATAAAAATCAAGTGGAAAAGGTGGTGTAGATGAGCACATTTATTACTGAGTACTCTCTGTGACAACCCGTATACTATATCACAATGAAAATACCAGTTGGAGGTGGTGACAGTGTCGGTATCTTTACGGTAATTTTTTGGGCCGTTGTGGCGGTTACAACCATCACGACAACAACTGTATCCCCACTTAGTATACCCTTGATGACTGCGCTTGGGGCATTAAATGTCATCGCACTTGGATACTACCACAGGGGGGGGTGGATAATGCGAAGAAGCAAAAAGAGCAAGAAGAGGCCGAGTACCCCTGCCAGGAGATACATATACTACACAATGCTCACTACTACGTACGTTATACCGTCTACGACACTACTCGGACCCATTGCAAGTTTAGTTGCGCTTCCAGCAACTCTAGTTGGGATTTTGACTGGGGGTATTATACCGGCATTGGCACTCGAGATCGCGTTCATCGCGACTGTTGGTCCTTTCATCGCTGCGGTCTACGATGTGATTGGTATGGTGATTCCGTAAGGAGGGGGGGGGCAAGTAAGTCTCAAACTGGCATTAATAAACCAGACATACTTTCGAAAAAAAATGTCGACTCTGGCAAATATCATATACGACATCTGGCGATACATAGAATACGAGTTTAGACGTGTTGGATGGATCACGGGGAACTCTAGATACTTCGAACAGTCCGTAAGGGAGATGAACTTCCGTCTGGAAATGTGGGAACAGGCGGAAATAGACCAAAACCTCGACTACTACGATTAAGATGATATGATTGGACAATGAGATTTTGATTGGGTCATTTTGTGTAAAGGAAATTCGACTTTAACTTTTTTTTTAATTTTTCCCAAAGTCGACAAGTCCACATACCGGATTTTTTTTGCCCCGCCGCTTGCGTGCACATCTTTCGAAAACACCCTCGCGGTAGAATCCAGAGATGTGTGCAGCAACGGTTTCGCAGAATTCGGTTAGGTTCTCTTACCTCGTGCGAAATCTCCTTTTGCCTTTTGAGGTGTCTCTTGCGGAAGATGTGCGGGACGGCGATATTGCAGAAAGACTCGACAATGCCATAAACGATCGCGTAGGGGATCTCGGTAGGGTGAGGCTACACGTTACCCTTTCGCTACATCTGATAGGGATCAAGTTTGGCGAAACGCCCAAGAGTGTGATAGACGCCTTGCTCTCTGACAAAACGACATACCTGGACAATGTCTTGGTAAAAATGTCCGGGGACCCGCGGTCTATGTACACCGTGTTCGACAAGGATCTCGGGTACGTTGTGGAAGGGGAGCAAGCTCCGGGAAGCACGCTAAGCGGGCATACCGTGGGGGAGACTGTCGAAACCCATCTTAACGGGTACCGTTACTGGAAGGGCGATAGGCGGTTCCCTATAGACGCCGCCGGGTATACAACGTTCCTTGGTAAGGTAGAAGTCCTACTGACTCCCACCATGGACATTTTGGATACCCCGGGAAGAGGAACAGACTCAGAAAGCGAGGCCGTGGGAAGTTCATCTGCTGCGCGTTCTAGCACTACCACCGCCGCGTCTTCTTCGGCGTCGTTAAGAGATTTATCTTCCTCCTTTTCCTCTTCTTCTTTCTCAGTGGGGGGGATCAGCGACGATACGAGATTCTTGGCAAAGTTTGGATCTACGGGATATTTCTGGACAAACGACCAAGCGGACGACAACAGGTTTCCAGAGACCACCAACTGTGTTGTGAGTGGCGTGTGCCGTGTTCACAAGGTAGCGCCAGCCTTTGTGACCTCAAAGATGGGGATATCCATGCACGAGGCGGAGGAGTGTGGAGTTACCCTGCCCCATCTAAAGAACTACGCCGTGGGGGTCAACTGTTCTCTCACGGTAACGAACTTTGCCATGGAAGAACTGGAAAGGTATAGAGTAAACTGCGACAGAAGCAGGCACAGGGGGTACTGTTCTATAGCGGCTGTTGTTATGGGGAACCACGCCCACATATCTGTTCTATCGCGGGCAGACCTTGACTCGGCAAGGAACGGCGTGAGCTGTGGTGGCTCCCAGGGGAAGAATGGGAAGAAGGAGGACAGGGTGAAACTGTGTTACGGACCTAGAGACGCGTGGGGGGGCAAAGAATCGAAAAACCAGATCCAGGAGGCCCTCTGCGGAGCAACGGAGATATGGGTTATCAGTTTAGAGGTGGAAGAGGGGAACAAGACCCCCAAGTGGTACACTTGGTTCCCCAGATACATATCTAACGCCCAGTTTCTACAAAAAAACGTTCGCTGCCAGGGGGAGTATATCGCACACGAGGCGATACTGAGGATATCGCAGACCGAGACCGTATACACGGGGAAATGGGTCAGCGGGGGGGTTGAAGTAACAACAAGAAAGCCTTCGCTGGGGATCATATTCATCGGTAGGGAGTGTGACGGTCTTCTCAGGAACGTTCTCTATAGCGTATGCGTTCTTTTGAGGTGGATCCCAGGGCCGGGCTGTCTGGGCGTGGACGGGGCGTCTACAAAACCAGTATCGTTTGTTCTGAGAACAGACCCCAGGGACACAACAAGTTCCGACATAGCCGGGGGGGGCTTATGTGCGTGTGTTGTTCCCACATACGACGTGCTGAGAAACTCTTTCGGCGGGGACTATGTTCTTCGCAGCAACAAGTATGGCAGAAACGTAAGAGAAGATACAACTGCTCGGTTCTTTAAAGACAACCAGGACGTGGCGGGGTACAAGTCTATAGTACTGAACACTGTTGTGGAAAAGATCCCACCAACCATCTACCTCAGGGAGTCGGATATCTGCATGAGTGTACTCTACTTCGGGGGGCTGAGCAACTGCGCAACCCCAACAAGCAGGGTGTCCGGGTCGATCTTCGATGACATGCACAGTACCCACGTCCCTTTCAACTTCAGCCTCGCGGTGGACCACGAAGCGGTTGACATGGTTCTCCCATACAGGACGTTTGGAGTTGATATAGTCAGGTGCTACGGGACATGCCTGTATCACGTTCTGAGAGACCACGTATACAAGTTTGATGTTTCCTCCCGCGTCGAACTTGTCGAAGATACGTATGGTAGGGGCGAGGAGGGGCGGGCGTTTCAACAGTGTCTTGTCCCACACTGGTTATACTACGCAGAGCAGAGTATCTTCTGTCTTAACCCCTCTACAAACTCGGACGTGAAACTACCGCTTATCTACGATGGTTGGTATTCCGGGTTCTTCCTCATCAGCGCCAGGGACAATTTCGGGGCAATCTTCTCGGTCCATCGCTATATAAGGACGGTGAAGGTAGAGTCCCCGCTAAGCGCTGCCAGTTTAAAGATGCTGTCCAGGCTTTTAAACAGCGACGAGAAGTGGGCGAAGGACGCGGTCAACCACGCCGTCGGGAGGATGGCGATCGAAAGCACGCGGATGGTGAAAATGTGCTCGACTCCTGACATAGAAGGGGTCATAAAATCTCTGGGAGCCTACGGGGGGCGGGACGGGGTTACGCACAGCGTAAACTTCGGCGAGGGCACTGTTGGAAACGATAGAAAACCGATATACCAGGTCACAGTTGTTGAAAGCCTGAGGAGATACAGAACCTTGCAACACATAAGGTTCGCGGTTTTGGAAATGGCGGCTTTGGCGGTTACAGGTGTTTGCGAGTATCTGCGGCGGATCGGGTTCGAAATATCAATGGTTTCGACAGACGAGGTTGTTGCCACGATCCCCAACAACTCGAGGATGGGGGGGATATTTTCCAACCGGGAGAAGTGCGAGGATCTAATAAGAGAGGTTAAGCGCGACATCGTTGGGAAATTCTTCGTGTTCAAAGAGGGGTCCGTGTTTGAGAGGGGAGGGGGGGCGCACCCCTCGCTGGTATCGGTACCCGACGGGGTCGTTCTAAGGGAGACGGACGGCGCGGACTCCCTTTCTAGGAAACGGCCGGATGGGGCTGTGGCGGTGATCAAAAAAACCGCCAACTACAACCTGTCCTCGAGGCAAAGGGTTTACCCCCCCTTCGTGGATAAATCGGTGCTTGATGTCGAAAGAATGCGCGAAATGTTCGAAGAGCGCCCCTTTTCGTGCATTGTGACTGGATCTGCTGGAACCGGAAAGTCTACTCTTCTAATAGAGATGGCGAACTCTCTCCGCGAGAAGGGGATCGGGGTTCGGGTAATCACCCCGACGAACGCTGCGCGGTGCAGACTGAACAGAGACAGTCAGAACAACGGCGCGTTTGAGGCAACGACGGTTCACAGTTTCCTCAGGATAGACAACTACGGTAGGTGGGGAGGGGACGTGAAAATGTCCTCGTTCAACACAGATGTGCTCCTTTTCGACGAGGCCGGGATGGGATCGTCGTACATGTTCGAAAAGCTATCGTTTTTGGTACAGACCCGGAGAATACGGCACATCGTTCTCTTCCTTGACCAGTACCAGTTAAACCCAGTGGGCGAGGTGTCGTGCCACTACCCCGGGGGGGACATCATGGACGATCTCATATCCGAGGGGAACCGTAAGAGTTCCGGAGAAGAGAGGACGCTCATCGAGGACTGCGTTGTTCTAGTTGAACTAACCAACATCGTTCGGGGAGGGGACAACCCAGTGTATAGAGAGTATGTCGTCGGACTCAGAGAGGATGCGGTCTCCTACGTCGAGCGCCACGGGTACTGCAGGGAACTCAAGCCCACTGCGGATATGAGAACCTTCGCAGATTTCGAATCTTTCCACGTCACGTATACAAACTGGACGAGGAAGGTCATCAACAGTATCCACATGAACGAGGCTATTTTCAGATCGCTCCCGGGGAAACAGCATCTCATCGTCGACTACGCGAGGCTTGTTCAAGAGATGAGAAACCTTGCCGGCGTCTTTGGCGGGTTCATCAGAAGAATCGAGTGTGACGGGGACCAGTACCAGACGATGTACTGTACGGTAGGCATGCCGCTCATAGGGGTTGTGAACAGCGATCACGTCGTCAAGAACGAGATCTACTATCTCATGAAAATGCCGCTGAGATACGAACGGTTCGAACTGGAATCCCCCACGTCCTACGCGCGGCCCGGGGAGAGGTGGGTTATCGCAGAGCAGCATGAAGGAGGGGTAATCGGGTTGACAACAGAGGAGTTCGCCGTATCTGTTGTTCCCGGGTACGCGATGACGGTTTATACTGTCCAGGGGATGACAATCCAGGAAGAGCCCGACAAGTCTCTACCCAAAGAGTTTCTGGATGTTGTCAAACACCGATCGAGAATCATACTGCACGAGCTCGACCTGATAAGTGCGATGAGTCCAGAGATGGCCGGGCGTATAATATACACCGCGATGACGAGGGTTAAAAGTCCAGAGCTGGCGATGGTATATAAGGACTACCGCGCGTTCCTCCATTAGGTGTTGTTGCCGGTCCGTGCCAAACCCCCGGTTTGTTGTTCCTGTGAGGAGAATTTTCTTACGGAATATATATTAAAAGTCTTTCACCGACACCCAAAAACACATAGCGTCATCATGGGTTGGGGGCCTACTTTTAACGTTCCTCGTATTTCAAACGTTACCAGCGCCATAGGGCAAACTGTGTCTAGAGTTGTTGAGGATGTTGAAGAAGTAAATATCACAGGCAACGCGTCAACATTTGGTGCCGGGGTTGTTTCAAACGTTTCAAGCTCGACGGGGAATGCTGTGAAGGGCATCAAACAGGCTGGGGGGGTAGCCGCGCAAACTATCGTAAAAAATGTCGGACGGGCTGTGACAACCGGCGAGAATTTGATACAAGGGGGGAAAGACTTTGCCGAGACAACTGGCCGTACTGTTGGCAAACCAGCTGTGTCGGTTGTAGGGAGAGCGAATGTTCTTTCTAGGGGCACTATTGGGGGCACTATTGGGATGGCAAACCCTATGTCTGTGGCACTGGGAACAATTCAGGGAATCACGCAGCAAACACAAGAGAATGTTCAAGAGGTTGGGCAGTCCGCCATTGATACCGTTAACAACACAATAGGGAGGGTTCAGGACAATACCAGAGATTATTTGACAAACGCTGTTCTAGAAAACGTTCCTGGATACGGGTTCATGAAAACCATCGTTGATTGGTTCAATAGTGTTGTCGATAGCATTTACTCACTTTTTTCTAGTATCAGAACGATGTAAAACTTTCTTTTCACTTGCACTATTCTCTCAGGAAGAAGGGGGAAACACATTAAACAGCGATCACATTTCAACTTCGTCGTATCGGAGGGTTTATATATTATAGGAAACCAGGGGGGGGAGAGCGCGAACAGTTTAGAACTATGATACACCCTGGTATTAGAGAATTGTCTTCTGAAGAAGATGCTGATTTAAGACAGATTGTTCGGAGAATACGTAAGAGGGACGAGGATGTCATCCGTCGCACGCACCCCTACAAAAAGTTCAGAGAGCCGGGTTCCCCCTTCAAGAAAGCACCCTTCTTGAGGAGACAGAGGATTCCCGCCCATCTTGCGTCTGATATATACGAAGCCTATGGTCGGGCTGGTGATATCGAGGTCGAGCAAGGTGCTAGGTCCAGGATTCAAAAACTCAAGATGTGGCCAAAAAAACTCCGAGGAGAGATGCCCATGGCCCTGCTTCCCTTACAACCTGGCGGGGACCTTAGTAGGGTGGTAACTGGGGAGGAACTGTCAACCGATAGGGAATATAAAAATATATCCCCAGAGACCGCGAACGTTCTGATGGCTCTGTACTACAACCCGCCATACAACTATCTCGAGGGAAGAGAGAAGAATCGAGGTGAAGTTGTTAGCACAAAGGCAAAGAAACTGGTCAAGTCTGGTATAGAAGATTTACACGAGGCCTCTTTGGAACCTGCACCCGAAAATTACATCCCCCACGCGATCAATCTCGCAACGGCAAGAGCAAAGTGGGGAGGGGCTTATCAACGTAATTATTCAGCAGACCGGGCAAAACTTCTAGAATTACAAGGGGTGGATTTGCTAAGATACAAGCAGAAGCTCGATAAGAGGAGAATACGGACGAAAAGGCGTGGTGAAGGGGGTCCAATCAGAACTTTCCTGGATCTCCCCGCGTATCCTGGAAGAACCGAGGAGGAGAAGAGAGCCAATTTTACACAGTTGATGAGATGGAACACGCGAGACAGACACATCATCCAAAACCAGAATTCTACACCAGAACAGGTTGGGATAGCCAGGGAACGGATGGCAAAACGGAAGGGGGTGCTGGATGCGTATTTTAGAGAATACGCCGGCAGGATTATTGAACTGGAATCTCCCAGTGTCGCAAGACGGCGAAAGAAGTCCCCGCAGCTCCAGAGGGTATCGTCCACCCCCTCGCCCCGCCCCTCTCCCCCGTCCCCTCCTCCACCCCCACCACCATCGCCGTCCGGTGGCGCCTCGCCCCCAGGTTCGAGGGGGGGCGGCGGGTCGAAAAGAGGATCACCGTCACCGCCCTCCCGCGGCAGTTTTGGCAGCGGTGGCGAGTATGGTGGTGGTGGTGGTGGTGGTGGTGGTGGGTTTGAGGGAATGTCTCCAACAGCATTACCAACAACTCCAAGAGCCATGTCCAGGTCGCCGTCGCCGGTAACGGCAAGACGAACACCGCCCCCTGCTCTGAGATCGAGACATTCCCCTGCACCCTTCGAACGGCAGAGAGATTTGAGTTTTGATACGCTCAGGAATCTTCCCCCGCCTCCCACGCCGTCATTGCCACCGCTAGCACTAGAAACTCTTAGCAAGCGAAAAACGACGAAGCGGAAGAAAAGGCCATCGCCGAAGAAGAGACCGTCCACCATTGTTATGCGAGGATCCCCCCCGAAGAAGCAGCCCGCGCAGACCAAGCCCACGTCGAAGAAGAAGAAGTCTGCTGTGAAGAGAAAAAAGGCGGTAAGTAGACGACGATTGGTTGTTGGAACGCCCCCCAGTGTCCACTCCTCTTCTTCTCCCCTATCACCCAGCAGGAGGTCTGCGGAGTCGTCAGTGAGTTTTTCCCCGAGCACGTCTTTTGTAATACCACTATTACCGATATCAGAGCGACCGAAACGGGCGACAGCGGTGGCGACGACGACACCGACAAAAACGACAACAGCAACTAGCAAAAGACCCCCGTCGACGTCCAAGATCGTCATAAGAGGACGCGATATACAGATTAGACCCGGGAGATCTTTTTCTCGAGGGATAACAACGACAACAATAAGACCTCCGTCGCGAACTAGAGAACCGTCGACGACCTTCTTTCAAACCCCGGGGATGACAACTTATAGACCGGGTGTGCTTGGCACTAAGACGACAACCATTTCCACTGGGCGGAAGAGGAAACGCCCAACCACACCAGCATATCCTCAACAGCAACAACTGCGAGGGAAAACTGCGACGACGACGACAACGACAAAAACGACAGTGAGAAGTACGCGCCCCATTGCAAAGAAAAGGGTTCCTACGTGGAAAGACGGTCCGCCGCTATCTCCTAAACCCCCCCTCCCTAGTATAAGGGGGTATTATAAGTCCGGTAGAACACAGTTTTATCCAACACAGGTTGGTTATGGTGGTGGTCACGGCGAACTTGTTAGAAGCGCTCAGATATATAGAAAGTGGTTTCCGAACGTCACGCCACCGTCGCCAACGAGGAGAAGGGGGAGAAGGGTGGATACATATCCCGTGAGAAAACGCTATGCTCTCGCGCGTGGCTGGGAACCGCAAACAAAGTTGTCCCCGCTGAGAAAACGGTCTCCCGTGTTGTTGGACCTGAGAACACCACCACCGGGGACGGGAGGACGGTCACCATCGCCGCCCCTTTCCTTTCGCGCCATGACCCCGGCGCCCAAAAGGTCGCCCGTTAGACCCCGTGTTGGTAGACGTAGTAGTACGCCCTGGACGAAAGTCACACCGGGGAGAAAACGCGCTGCTCACTTAAAAGCAGGGGTTGCGTTGAAAAGCGCTGCAGTTCATAAAAGGATCTGAGAAATTTGTTCACCCTCTTTTTTTTCCAATTCATGTGCAAATTTTATTCCGATACGTACGACGATCCGTCGACGTTTGTTAGACGGAAAACCAGAATATAAGACGGAACATCAACGAGAAACGCGTTCCCAGAGACCCCTATAACGTAGAATCTAATCTCAACAGACACGTCGTTTCTTGTATAGAGGAAAAAATCCTTTGGGGGGACGTAAGCGCGATACTGCTCACTCGCTCGTAGATACACCCTTGATATTGTCGTCCCAGAGACGAGAGAGAACGCGTCTTGGTCTTCGGGGAAAAATTTGTCTCCGGTTGTCACGAGCGGGGTGGACACTGCAAGTTCGTTTACCGTCGACACGTTCGATTCAACGTAGGGAGAAACGTGTATCACCTTATACCGTTCGATCACGGCGTTATAATTACTGGTAAGAGTGCCCCCCACGAGTTTCAGTCGTACCATCCCCAGCCCCCAGTGAATTCCAGACATGCCCAGCAAATATGCCAATTCGTCCGAGACAACAAACTCTATGCTCGGAACAACAGCGTTCGAGATGGTGAATCGCATTGACGTGACGTTATAGCTAAGGTTAAAGTTAGCCTGTGCCGCCCGGAACGCGCTATTGAGTTCAGGTAGAAGAAACGCAACCTGCTCGGTACAGTGAACACCTGTTGGAACCCCGTACACCGGGCCTATAGAATTGCTCCCTTTATAGTATAGAGCTACAGTGTCCCTCTCCTTGTGCACGTTATTGTAGGGTCCGAGAACGGCACGTTCCAGGGAGATCCGCGTGCCACCGTGTATCGTGGTTACCGGGTCGGACACCGATATCACATCCTCCGTCAAACTGTGAGCCCCCTGGATAGTCAAATATTTGTAGGACTGAATAACCATCCTTTCTCTACTCTCTCCTATATAAGACTCGGTTGTTGTGTAATAAATACGAGTTCGAAAAAGTCTAATCCAATACATAAATCTTCAGACAAATCAACTAACCAATCAAAATCAACTTGAATCGTATAAAAGCGGGACATTAATCTTTTCTAATAATTTTTTCAAGTCTGAAAAATCTACACTACGCGTCGTTTCGACCGTGATTGTATTTTCGACACTAGAAAAATGAAACCAATGGTTTGGAACGCGGGTGAAGATGGAAGAAGGCAATCTGCATCAGGTGGGGAAGATCCAGCGTGGCTGAGGGGGGTTAACGGGGTTGACACTGGATCTAGTGCTAGTCGGCGTGGGGGGGTGGCTTTCGCCCCTGTGTCTGAAAACAGTACTACCCCCCGCGGTGGTATAGGGGGGGTTGGGAGCTGGACCATACAAGTGCTCGGGGGGCCCTGGGAGCTTGCCGAGGTCAGGGAGATGAACGGGTACTCGAAGTTCACCTATGTTCACGAACCAGAGAAAAGAGTCAACGCGAGCGGGGTCCCTATGACTGAAAGGGACGTCAAGCAGACCCTGGATATATTCAAACACATGTTGGGTGTAATCTACAACACTGCCGGGACCAAGGAAATCACGTTCCCCAAGATAGCAGTGGTGGAGCCCCCAACCAGCTCTCTGGGAATTGGGGCCAATCTAAGCAAGCTACTTGCAGGCTCTAGCAGCGCCGCAGAGAGGTTGACCCCCAAGCCCCACGTGAGAGCTACTGTTACGATCAACCACCGCAACGGGGAACCTCCGCAGCCTCCAGATGTTGTCAGCATGCTCTTGTTGAGATCTGGTGGAGGCAGCATCTCTGTGACCATCCCCACAGAAATCTACGACCCATCTAGTTCGGCGTACACTAACGGGGCTAGAAGCGGATCTGGGCGTTATGTTGTGCGGGAACAGGTTGACATGGACGAGATGGATAGGATCGCCGCGGGTCTCATCGCCCCATCCTCAGAGACACAGAGGACGCCTGTGGCTCAAATCTCATCCGGTAAGAAGAAAAGGCGAGTGGTGCCCGCGCCGCGCCCCCATCCAGAAGTGTGCGACGAGGAGAGTGGAGAAGATGAAGGGGATACCGAGGAGGGGGGGGGGCCGGAACCCCCCACCGCCAAAAAGGAGAAGGAAGACCCTCTCGCTCGAGAGAAAACTGGTCGACGTGTGGGTTTGCCTGCCAGACCCGACCAAGCTGGCGATTCTAACGAAGTACGGTGCGAGTTCTCTGGAAAAACTCGTGGCTGGTGGTGCCAGGGGGATTGTGGTGAGAGATAATGGCGGGGTGTCTATCATTCATGCGAAGGGATCCTCTAACGGTGGCGGCAGGGCAAGCATCATCACCAAGGTCCCTAACGGGGAGAGCTTTTTCAAGCTTGTTAGTACGAGTATACCAGAGCT
>Ga0100403_1002463_pt1 | contig 14790 bp, 15 predicted proteins | sample CryGeymet201501t_FD_83663 | JGI IMG/M metagenome (GOLD analysis project Ga0100403, IMG submission 83663) | Groundwater microbial communities from Crystal Geyser aquifers in Utah, USA - Crystal Geyser metaG 2015-01t | ecosystem: Environmental > Aquatic > Deep subsurface > Groundwater | place...
GAAGGCGCGAGGAATAGAATTATAAAATTTATTAACTCATATCGAGATGTTAGACCAAATTCTAGTATCACAATCTGACAAAATTTCCATCGATATTTATTATAACGGAGCCCTCTCAGAAGCCACAAGCGTGACGGTTAGAGAGCTGCGAGACCCCAACGGCATTATAATTGCCAATAATTTAGTGACCACCGAAGGCAGTACAACAGGCAGATATGAGTGCGCCATCAGCTCTTCTTATACAGTTACTCTCGGTGTTTGCACGGCAATTTGGCGCTTTACAATAGATAGTACTGTCTTTGAACATACCCAGCAATTTGAGGTGGTTTCTGCGCTAAGAGCAGGATATGTTTTGCCGATAGAGGTCCAAAATGTCTCAACTTACAGCGAAATCACTGATTTAACAGATGAAGAACTCCAAAAATACATTGATAAATGTACTCAGGTTATAGATTCATATGTTGGCGGCTCTCTGCTTTATTCCCAGTACACAGACAAGGTAAGATGTGTGTTAGATAAGCCAAATTCCGGTCTTTTAATCCCCTTAAAACATCGTCCGATTATCTCGGTAACCTCTGTTTCGCTGATGACGAGACCAACCTCAACTGTGACTCTTGATGTAGATTATCTGAGAATACGCGAGAGGTTGGGCCATATTGAATATTTTTACTCGATAGAAACACCTTATTCAATTTGTTCTACTGATTTCAGCGGCTCTTCAATCATCCCTGTCGCAACGGTTTCGTATACAGCCGGTTACGCGACCATACCCGATGATTTGAAGAATGCCGCTGTTTTGATTGTTGAGGGTCTTGTAAAGGAAGCAAACGGCGACGATACGTTTATGAATAGAATGACTATCGGAGATGTGACTGAGGGGTATTCGCAGAGAAGCGCGACAGAGAGAGCGAGAGCTTCAATCGGAGAGGCGAGCTGGATTACTGTTAAGAAAATTCTAAGCAAATACCGCCAGCCCGGTGAATCACCCGGTCTTGCCGGTATAGTCGGATAATGTCTAAAAGTAGCTTAAACAACAAGTTTTTACGCTGTATGGTCAATGTTTATAGACGCTCTCTCAGTATGAGTGACGTGGGTGATTTCTCCGAGAATTCTGATGTTCTTGTTTATTCAAGCGTCCCTGCGGCCATCCGTCCAGTGACTTCAGATGCGATATACGAGAAAGACGGCGTCGAACATTTTCAGACACACAGGGGGTTTATAAACAAGGAAAGTGGCGGAACAACTATTAATTTGGCTCTAGACGACATTATTGAAGATTTGGAAACAGGGGTTAAACACACGGTTATTGGAGTACAGAATTTTTATCCAGCTGACAGCAATTTAAGCAATATTCATCATGTAGAAGTGGCGCTGGAAGCGATTGGTGAAACTGGCAAGGATTTATTGGCGCGAAAAACAGTGTCTTCTAAGGTCAAAATGGCTTAAATATGCTGAAAGTCAATATCAAAGTTGACAAATTAGCTGAAATACGGGCTCGTACCGAAAGACGCTGGACGGCGACGAAAAAACGGCTGCAGAATGAAGTTCCTAATTATTTATACAGCGTGCAAGAGTCAGCCCAAGATATTGTGTTGCGCGAGGCATTTGATACTGGAGATTTATATCGCTCAATCAGAACTTGGATTGCCAAAGATAGAATGAGTGGAAGAGTTTGTCCTGATAGACGAATTGCACCATACGCTGAGTGGGTTGAATTCGGTCATTTTCTCCAACCTTATGGCAACCCGAATGCTCCGAAACAATGGATTGCCCCTGTTTACTATATGGCTCGCGCAATGGCACAGAATAGACCCAAGGGGAAAAGTGTTATTGTTGGACTAAAACAAGCGTTTACGTATTATGATGAGGGCGGGCTGCACAGAGAACCACTTGGAAGGATGCTGCAAAGAAAAGTTATGTTGCGGGCTGGCGGACCCAGCCCCCAAAAAATCAGGCGGGCGCAGAGAGAACGAAAATCGCGTTGGTCTTCTCGCTATAAAAAGATTGTTAGAAAAAAAACGCGCATAAGAAAAATAATACGAACGTGGCGAAGATAAGATAATTTTATGGCGGACAAAAATTTACACATAATTAAAAAGGCTGTTTACGACAAATTAAGCGGTGATACAACGCTAATTGGCCTATTGGGAAGCAATAAAATTTACTATGCGCAAAATCTAACAACACCCCAGTACCCAAGCGTAATTTATGAAGTTATCGAAGAAGTGGACAATCCATACAATGAAGATAGCGATGAAGGGAAAATAACTGAAACTACACTGAGTATCACTGTTTTCAGTGATAATTCGAAATCTGAGGAATGCGACAACATTGAGGCTCGAATTAAGATGGTTCTACATGGTCAGAGCAAACTTACAACAGACAGCGTTATCTGCTTCAGCTGTTTTAAGCTTTATAGTAATCAGCGCAGAGACGTTGAAAAAAAACTGTGGATTACGACCTCCGTGTATCGTTTGACCTCGGCACCAGTCGAATAATCACTAATTAGTCTAAAGATATGACAGAAAAAGTAGAAGCCAAAAAGATTGAGACAACGAAAAAGCAGAAGCCGGGTTACTTGACATTCATGGAAGAGAAATGGGTCAAGTGGACAGGTATTGAAGAGCCCGAGGTTTTCGAAGCTCTAAACGACCTTAGCGGCGATTTGTTCCTCGAAATGAGAAAATTAACCGCCAAAGCCTGTGAAGAGATAGAAAAAAGGGAATATCCTGATGATTTCAAAAACATGATTAAAGACCTGATTGATGAGACATGGAGAAACATCATTGATAGGCAAAAAATCGGCCTGGACAAGCTCTGTATCGTGGTGAAACGCCACATCGTTGATAAGTAATATGCCAACAGGAGTAATTTCGTTGTCAAATGACGCACGAAAGTGTAAAATATATATAGAAACTATGGGAATTGACAATAACCCACGGGAAATAGCAGTTGTATATTTAGGTGGCGCGCAAAGCCACAAACAAACCGGTGCAGTTACTGGCAATATATATGTATTTAACAAAGACGAATACAAAATGCCAAAACTGACATACGTCGATGAATGTGATTTGCAAGCCCTCTTAAAAGAAAAAGCTAAAGGTTGCGGTCCATTCGGTCCAGAACGCTTGTTCGCGACATGGATGGAGTGGAAAATAGCATTAGAGCAAGGGACAGCAATTAACAGACTCTAATCAGTAAAACCTTAAACAAATGTCCGTAACTACAGCTAATATCAAGACTGGTGGTGCATTTGTGTATATTGGCGGAACAGTCAATACTGTAGACGCAGATGGGTACTACATAGGGGTAACTGGCGGAACAGAAGTTGGATGCACAACTGGAGGTGTGGCGGTAAACTACACATTCGAAACATCCGACATTTTCTGTGACCAGCTGCTTTCCCCTGTTGACGTAGCCATCACGGGCGAATCAGCGACTATTGAGTTCGAAATGCTTGAAACAGACCTCGACAATCTTGAAATAGCGCTGAGCCAGGTCGTTTCTACGACAGGCAAAATTGGGGTTGGTGGAATCAGGGCAATGAACTTTGTTCCTGTTATGTTGAAAATCTCCGACAACAAAGATGCTACGAAAGAAACAACTTGGACGTTCTACCGCTGCAAACCGGGCGGGTTCTCTACGACATTCTCTAGAGAAAATCCGACAAGCGCGAAAGTGACCTTCACGGCGTATGCCGATACAGACCACGCTTCCGGTCACCAGTTGTTCTCGATAAACTATGGCGATGTAGCCTAATATCTAATCAGATAAAAGAATTAAGTAAAAGCATATGGTTAAAGGTCCTACAGAGGCTAAAATCACTCTTGGAGGCGAAGAATATCCCATTAAAAAGCTCAAAGCCGGAAAGTTCTACGAAGTTCAAAAGCTGTTTGCTGAAATTATCGCATCGGTTGGAACGGAAGAAGGCATAAATGATGCGGAACGGCTGTCGAACATTCTCGGTAATTTTCCTGAAAAAGTCTTGGCTTTCGTGGCTAAATGCGCCGAACTGGAAGATAACGATATAAGGGAAAAGGCTTATCCGGAAGAAGTTTCTGCTGCGTTTGGAGAGTGTATGAAGCTCAATAACGTGTTCGAAAACCTAAAAAACTCCGTAGCCCCTATGGAGAAGTTGGTAGGGGCGAAGCCGGAGGAAAAGGCACAAGTCGCACCCCAAAAGTAGACTTATTCTCGTGGATTGTAGATATAATCGCCTCTCGTTACGGTTGGACAAACCGTTACATAGAAGAGGAGCTTTATTGGGAGGAGGTCTGGAAACTTGTCGTAATGGCCGCCAATTTTACTGCTGAAGAGTATAATTCGGAATTTAGATTTCAATTCATGCTCCATGCAGACGAAAAGGCGGCCTCCAAGTGGAAAGACCTCCCTATACCGTTCCCCGAAACAGGCAAAACTCCACGAGAAGCTGTTGTGGATGAAGGCGGAGTCTCCCAGCTTCGAATACTTGCTCCGCACATTCCTATAAGCAAGTTGCCATCTAAGACGATAGCGAAAAAGCCGCAGAAAAGAGGTAAAGCCGCTACTGAAACTAAGAGAAGATAAATGGCAACTGAACAGCTAGAGTTTAAACTCACAGCCGATACCACTGGATTAGACAGTGGTATGAAAAACGCAATAAAGACGTTTGATAATCTTGGCAAACGTGTTGGCGAGATTAACAAACAAATTTCATCCCGAGCCGTTGCGGGTACTGCGGGAATTTTTGATTTTGCCAAAAAAATTAATCTTACTGATGTTTTCCCTGACCTAACAAGAGCAGGCGCAACATTAAAGAAGCTCCCATTAGACCATGTTAGAAAAAAACTAGGAGAAATAAGATTTGCTTTGGCTGGTGCGGGTGTCGATATTAAACAATTTGGAGGCGGGATTAGAGACCAAATGCGTCAGGCGGTCAATGTATTCAATGCTCTTCAGCCAAGTATCTTAAAAACTCGAGTTGCTTTTGAAAAAATTAAGTCTTCTGACGCGTTTACGAAAATGACCTCCGGGCTTAATCTAACAAAAGTTCAATTGAATGCTACCGCTAGTGCAGCAACTAATTATTTCACCAGGTGGGAATCGGGAATAGGTGTTCTGAATAGACTTTCGTCAAGCTTATGGGTGGTTAGTATGGGTGCAAAACAAGCAGCGATAGGGATAACACTCGCCATGGCTCCGCTTGGTATTTTAGGCGGGTTAGCAATAAAGACCTCAATAGGTATCGAAAAGTCGGCAGCTTCTATTCAGGCGGCGGCGGGCTGGTACGGCGAGGCTGGAAGAGCACTTAGAGAACAATTAACTAAGAATCTTAAAGAGGTTTCGATGGTAATGCCGGAGAGTATAGCGAACCTGCAGGAATATGCTTACGCTGCGGCTCAGGCTGGAGTGAGCACGGTTGACCAGCTTACCAAATTCTCTGTTGCGATGGCGCAACTAAGGGTAACCCAGAAGGATTATGTTGGTGGTAACAAAGATTTGGCTGATTTATTAGCCAAGACATCGATTGCCTTCAAAATACCATTTGAAAATATAGATAGGGTGGCTAGTGTTATCGCAAGAGCTGCTATGGCAACAACTGGCGGGCTTAAGGAAATAGTTGATGGTCTATCTGGGGCAACTGGGGGGTCCATAGCATTTGGGGTATCGCTTGCAACTACCACCGGAATGATACAAACAGTGATACCAAGGATTAGGTCGGCTTCTCGCGCAGGAACACAGCTATCACAAACCTTCAATAAAATGGCAACGCATTTTGATGTTGCCGCGAAGCAAATGGGGATGTCATCACAGGAAATGGTTGATAGAATGAATACTGATATGGAGGGACTTGTAATGCAGTACATTCAGTGGCTTAAATATTCTGGGGGTGCCGTCAGTGATATTAACAAATTGACCGCAATTTGGGGACAAGATACTGCTAGGGTTTTGCAGATTTTGGTTGAAAACTACGAAGAATTAACAAGAAATATAGCGGAATCTAAAAGGGAGTTTGAAGAGGCCGACACGCTTACAAAAGCATATAATGTCACAGCCGATACAATGGCAGGAACATGGCAAAAGTTCAGAAACGTTCTTACTGTTTTAGTGGATGAAATTGGTGATAGCATAAATCGGTCGGTAGGCAATCTGCTCAATGTTTTTATACAAATAGCCGTCGCAGGATTGGCAGCTTGGCGCTCTTTAAGCGAAGGAATACAGAGATTTATAATACTTCTTGGTGGGTTGGCAGTTGCCGCCGGGCCGCTTCTTTTAATATTCGCAAAAATTTTCATAGACCCTCTGGCCGGTATTGTTACCATGACTGCCAAACTGGGCAAACTTCTTATCACAACAGGGCTTTTGAAAAAAGCGGCTATCCGGTCCGGGATTGCCCACACGTTCGAGGCGGGAGCTATCAGCGCAACTGGGAAAGCCGCTAAATTGACCACAGGAAGCCTTTTAACCCAGGCATACGCTTCAGGAGTCGCGGCAAGCGGTGGAGGGGTCTTAGCGCGCGTTTTTGCAGGTCTGGAAGGAATGTTCAGAGCCCTATCGCCCATTATACTCAGATTAGGGACGGTTTTGCTCGCCCTTGCAGGAGTTGCCATCGCTATCGGAGCCGCATTTCGCGTAAACTTGTTTGGTATTTCAGACAAGTTTAAGGGGATTTTCTCTGGACTAAAAAAGGGGATGGGTGATGCAAATAAGGTCATCGGGGATAAAGCGCCCTATGTTGAACTTGAGAAAAATTTAACTAAAGCAGGTGACAAAGCCAGCGAATTAAAAAAGAAGGTTGGGGGTACCGGAAAAGCAATGGTTGAGATTGCTGGGAAATGGGGAAATAAAATGGTCGAAAAATATATCAAGGCGTTTAGCGACCTTGATGTTCAGGTAATGCATCGCATGGTTGAAATAGCCAAACAGGTGTTTAACGAACAAGAAAAACTGGGGCGAATGACCGCCGAGCAGGTGTATAATCTTACTTCTTCCGCGCAGTCACTTATTGCCAAAATGATTTCTCAGTTTAAAAAAAGCGGCAAAGTCGTTTCTGGGGTAAGAAGTAAACTCGCTGGACTTATTGGTGGTGCGCGCGTGGGCAGTATCATCGCTGAAATCAAGGCTGCGATAAAAGTCGATAAGATACAGGAGGCACTTGACAAGGTTAAAAAGAATCTCAAGAAATTACAGGAACGCGCTAAAGAGGCCGTGGATGCGCTTGAAAAACAGTTGAAAGAAATGCGCAAGACACTTGAACGGGCAGAAAAACCACTTGAAGACGAAATTAAGAAACTGCAAAAAGCAGTTAAACGGTTAAAGAAGGCGCAAGAAGAAGAATTGAAACCGCTTAAAGAAGCAATCAAATCACAAAAAGATGTGGTTGATTCTTTGCGCGACCAGGCTTCTGATATAAAGAAAGAGCACGACAAGTATCTTAACGTGCTAAAAGACCAAAAAACAGCCCTTCAGAAACAAATAAAGAGTATTAAAAAAGCCGTTGACGAACTTGAAAAACTAAGGAAGAAAGAAGTTGATGCTGCCAAGGGGATGGTTGAATACCATAAGATGAACTACGATGCTGCGAATAGACAGCTTGAAATGGAAACTTCAATGGGCAGAGACGAGTTTGATATAACCTGGCGGTTGGCTAAGGCGAGAGCTGGAGCAGCGAGCGACCAGGTTACGCTTGCAAAAAATCAGCTGGCTCACCTTGAAACTGCTTACGATGACCAAGTAGAAGCACAGCAGTCGACTATCGATACGATTCAGGAACAGGTTGATTTGTTTGATGACCAAATTGATACACAACAAGAGATTTATGACAACATCGAAGAGGCGCTTGAAGACCAGCTCGAACTGGCCGAAAATGAGCTTGAAACAATGCAGGATAATTACGATGCGCGGAAAGAAATCTGGGAAAATCAGATAACTTTGCTTGAAGACCAGCTCGAAGTTCAGGAGACAGCACTTGATGAAATGAAGTCAGCTCATCAGGAGATTATCGATACACTCGAAGACGAAAAAAACGCTTTGCAGGAAAAATACGACACTGAAATAGCGACTGAAGAAGAAAAGGTCAAGGCCGCTGAACAATCTCTTGATGCCGCCAAAAAGGCATATGACAAAATCCAAGCCATCAATCAGGAGCTTCTTTCAATGGAGTCATCCCGCATTGGCGCTGAAAAAGGGCCTTCTGGCGGAGGTGGAGGAGGGGCGGCTATTGAAGGTCTTGACACCGAAGAAATGGAGAAGTCTGCATCAAGATTTAAGGAGCGGTTAGATGAACTACTTAATCCTCCAGAGGAAGCAAAGGGGGCTGGTTGGACTAGCGGTCTACTGGATTGAATAAACAGATTTTTCTCAGCCATTGAAAATAGCACTGTTTTGGCAACTTTTGGAGAAAAATTACTTCAACTGGGGGGTATTATCAGACAAGTTTTCGCGGACAATAAACCATTCCAGCAGGCACTTGGTGTTATCAGAGATTTTGCTGGAGAATTTTGGAGTGTTCTCGTTGAAGCATGGAAAGCGATGTGGGGTATGATTGGTCGCATAGGCGCTTTAGCCGGTACTATTTTATGGCAAATAATTGAATCAATATGGGAGGGGATTATTCTCATTTTCAAGGGATACGCTGAAATTTTTATGGGAGAGATAATAATATTAGGCGGTTTGCTTTCTGGTAACTGGACAATGATTTGGGAGGGAATACGGGATTTTCTCAAAGGAATGTGGCAAAGTCTTGTGTGGTGGATAGTTGATTTGGCTGTATGGCTATATAAGCAACTTGTTGGAGGCTCTATTTTCCAAAACTTAGCAAATGGCATCATAAATATTTTTAAGGGGCTTTGGAACAAAACAGTTTCTATTTGGGACTCAATAAAAAATGCCATATACAATGCGGCTAAATATGTATATGACCAAGTTACAGAGAAATGGAACAGTATGAAAAGTTATATAAACGAAATACTTCATAATATTTTATCCGCTGTTCAAGAAAAATGGGATAACATAAAAAGTAAAATTTCCGATGTACTCGACGCCATTTGGGAAAAAGTAAAGACTTCGTGGAATAATATAAAACAGACAATAATCGATGTCGCAAATAGTATCTGGGACTCTATAAAGGAAGCATGGAAAAGCCTTAAGGAAAATATTGGTGGTGTCATGGGCGAGGTAGCCAGCGTAGTTAAAGACGCTTTTAAGGACTCATTTCAGTGGGGAAAACACATGATGGAAAATCTTGTCAAGGGCATTAAAGATGCATGGGAAAGAGGAAAAGAAAGTGTCGGAGAGATAGTCAAATGGATTGTAGACAAGCTTGGTTTTTCGGTTAACAAATATATGCCGGCTAAAATTTGGGGGAAACACATGATTGAAAACTTTGCCAAGGGAATTGAAATTAGCACGCCAGAGGTTGAAAAATCTCTTAATACACTGCAAGAATCCCTTGATAATCTGCAGAAATTCAGTATCCCGTCCAACATCAGTCTGTCTGCGATTGACACATCTGCGCTTGCTCGTTCTTCTGAATACGCTGTAAAACCAGCGCAAACACAACAAACCCCTGCCCAGAACGTAACATCGAATTCAGGAAATACATATAATATAAACCCGGGGATGATGGTCGCATCCAAGGGAGAAATTCGCGAATTTGCGAGATTGCTTAATAAGTATTTAGCGGCTGAAGAAGCCCGCATAAGCTAAATGAATATTTCAAAACCATCATTAGGAGAAGCGACGCTGCCATACCCAAGTGCGGCTTCGATAGAGCCAATTTGGTATACCGCCGAACAGACTACATTGGGAGGGACAACAAGACAAGATATTATGTCTAGAAAATACAAGTATGCTATGAGCTGGGATTATATGAGTGCTGAGGATTTTACCAATCTTGAAAATGTCGTGAATACGCTTTCGGCAGTGACTTTTATCTATGGCAAATGGCCACAATGCTCTAACGGTATTTTGGTCATACCCAAATTATCAGAACGCACGCTAAAGTCAGGAGTTGGAGACGTTTTCTGGAGTTCAGTGAAGCTCGAATGTATAGAGGTTAATTCAAGAATATAAATATATAGCGCTAGACCCAGTATTTAATTTTGCAAAATGCATTGTAAGTTAGGGATATGACTCCGTGGCAACAAGTATTGTTTTGTTGTCTGGTGAAGGAATTAAGTTGCCAGACCCTGCAACAGCGGGGGCGTTTAACATTGAGGAATTTTTATGAAGTATTCGCATTTTATCGGGAGTCACGACGACGGCTCGATTTACACAAATAGCACCGATTTTTATCCGTCCACAAACGCTGATAGCAACTCGTGGCTGTATTATTCTGCAAAATTTACAGACCCTGAAACGTATTTTGAATTTGGGATTAAGCTTTTAAGTGGAGTGACTGGGGCGGAAGTGAGACTGTACAATCTTACCGATAGTGCAGCTGTGGCTGGTTCGTCACAGACAGTGACGACATCCGGAAGATACCGAACCTCGGAAATTACATTAACAAGTGGAAAAGAATATATCGCCCAGTCTAAAATAACTGGTGGTGCTGGATATGTGCGCGTGACGCGTCCAAGAGTGGCTATCAAGCAAATTGCCGAGCTGATTAAAAGAATGGAAACATATATTCCAATCGCTTGCGCGGGCATCAAATTTAGCTCTTTAATATACGATGCGTTGTGGCCGGATGGGAACGATGGCACGCAGTATAATGGCGGCATATTTACATATAACACCTCCCAGTTTGACGGGACTGTGAGTGTTTATCTTGAAGCCCATTTCGGTTCGACAAACGGTCGAAGAAGCTATGTGCAGTTATTCGACATGACTGATGATTTGCCTGTTTCGGGTAGTGAAATCTCTAACAATGGAACTGCCTCGCGTGTTCGCTCGGGAGCATTTACATTGCAGGATGGACATACATATTATGCGCAAACAAAATCCGATGGGACTGGTGAAACGGCGACTTGCGGCGAGATAAGGCTCATTATTTATCAAAACACGACAATCGCTCAGGAAAGACTGCTTAACACACTGACATTTATAGATTTAAGGCTCTCAACGAAGGAGGTTACCGTAAGCGGTACATCCTTTGCGTCAATCAGTATACTTGATGGGGGTTCTACAACGGATGAGGGATTTTATCATCTTGGTACGGATTATGACATGCATTGTCTAAACGCCAAGCTTTTCGCAGTCGGACGCAAAAACACCGATACATCGTCAACTCATTATCTCAAAGTATACGACCTTGAGAGTTTAGTCGATTTAACCTCGCCGATTACGACTACGGTGTTTCCATATCAATCAAAAGAATTTGTTATTGATGCAACCGAGACAGTATTGCCAACAACCGGAACACATAGATACACCGTTTATGGCAAAAAGGAGGCAGGGTCGGCTGATGCATCAGTTTCAATCTACGGGCTGATGCTTGATGTTTCGTATGTCACAAAAAACAGGTCGTGCTACGCCCAGGTCAGAATGATTTTGCCTGCTGCCGCCGAAACAGCATTCGCCGACTCGAGAAGACATGTAACCAGCAGACTTGAAATCCGCTGGAACGGAATTGACCTTGTTGACGAAAGCCAATATTTGATTTCGGCAAAAGGCAACTCCCAAACAGCCGGGAAAAACAGCGAGTTGCTATCAGACCAATGCGATTTCGAACTAGATAATACTACCAAGAAATTCTCTTTAGAAAATCCCAGTAGCGACATATACAATTACTTAAGCCCGAATATTTGGCTGAGATTCGCTGTTGGGATAAATGGTTACTATATGACAATTTTTACTGGATATATCACTGAAATCGACCCTGACAGCTCAAGTGGAACTGTTGCGATAAGTTGCACGGATTGTTCTGCAAGAATTCTTGACAGGCCTGCGCCCGAAACAATTTATATCAATCAATATTACGATGAGATTATAGAGATTTTGGCTCAGAACTGCGGATTGCTGACTACTGACTATGAACTAGAAGGGTCGTCGGTCATGGCACAAGCTGCGTGGTTCCAAGATAAAACCACTAATATACTGATGTCTGAAATAGCCATTGCCGAAAGAGGCAGAGTATTCTTCAATGCGTCCGGGAAACTAAGTTTTTGGACAAAGTATCATTATTTAAATCAGCAACCGGTAGTCACTCTTAGTAAGGATAACTGGCAGCTTAATTTTCAGCATACGGTGCAAAAGGAGAACATTATCAACAATGTTACTATAAAATCAAAGCCGAGAAAGCCTGCTGGCGTACAAAAAGTATGGCAAAGCGGCGACCCGGTGGCTTCGAACCAATACAGCACGCCCCTGGTCTGGATTCCGGCAAAAAGTTATCAAAACGCTTTTATAGAGTTGAATGACCCTGCTATCGATTGGCAAACCCCCGTCGCCTATACTGATTTTTCGGCCAATTCTGCTGCCAACGGTACAGGGACCGACTTAACTAATAATATAGTTATTGACGCATTTATTACATATCAGCAGTCAGTGTTTATTTCTGTGTCAAATACTGGCGATACTGACGCATATTTTGTCGGATTCGGAGACCGGGCTGGAGAACCAGGATTTTGTATTCGCGCCAATCCACTTACTGTTTACAATTGGATTAAAGCGAAGTATAATGATGATAACAGCATTAATGCCTATGGACTGAAAGACAAAACCATAGAAAATGATTGGATTTTTTCAGAAACTGCCGCACAAGCGATTGTTGAATACGAAGTAACGCAAAATAAAGAGGCAAAACAGGGATATAAATTGAGTGTGATTGGGCATCCTGCCATAAGAAGTGGAGAGTTGGTTTCGGTCGAAGTATCTAATAATAATTACGAGGTATTTTCAGTGAAACAACTCGATTGGAATGTCGATTTCGGAGGATATGCTCAGAATATAGAATTAGCCAATAAACAAATAAGCTTCATAGAATTTGAATCTAGCCGTGGTATCGGAACGGGCGTGCTTGGCGAAAGTATAATTGGAATATCCACACGACTTAAGACAAAATTCGCCCAAGTTTCAGCAAAAGTTAATATAGACTAGGAGCCTCAGTGTCAGGAAAAGCTGATTTATAAACTGTTTTTCTAAAAAAATGGCTTCTGGTAGACTGCTGAAACAACAAGATTTCTTCAAAACCTCTCTCTCGAGTGGCATAGAACTTGATACCACGACAATACCAGTAAACGTAACCCCAGCGAAAACAGAGGGCTATCTTGTGTTGGAACAGGACGACCAAGACAAGCGTGAAGTTATTTACTATACGAGTGTTGGAAGCGGAACCGTTCTCTGCCCAGCATCGGGTGGGCGAGGATTGGACGGAACAACTGCCCAGAGTCATGATTCTGGCGCCGAGGTTGTGATGGACGATGTGGCTGAATATTTCAATCCACTTTCTACACTATTGGCCGACTATAGAAGTAAATGCGGGCTTTCGGTAACAGGAGGGACTGATGACATAGCAGCTGTGGCGGGCAACCTGGTTATAAACGGGTCTATTTGCGTCAACGCAACAAGCGAAACGCTTAGTGATATAGGCATTGCTGGAACTAATAAAAGCGGTGATGTCGCCTCTGGCGGTTACCGTTATATTTATGCCCAAGATGACGGTGACGGAACATGGAGTCTTTATGTTTCGAATAATACATCTGAATCTGGGAAAAGACGTCTTGGGTTTGCAAAATTCGTTGAAGGGTCAACTACTATAATCAGATATATCTACAATGACGATGATTTTTCACCAATGCCGCGCGGAATGGTGATTGAATGGAACGGACCAATATCTGATATCCCCCAGGGATTTGCACTGTGCGACGGGACAACAACAGGAACTCCGGACTGTCGAGACAAATTCGTGATAACGGCGGGGACGACCTACTCTTTTGGCACTCTATATGGCGCAGCGACGATAAATCTGTCCCATGCACATACGGTTAATAGTCACGGACACAATTTTTCTGGTGTGGGGGACCACGCTCACTATGTCAACCATACCCACCAAATGAAGAACCACAGTCACCATATGGACTTCAATACTGGAAATGAAAGTGGCAATAGCCAGCAAGAGGGAACTGGAAACGCTCGTTGCGCAGAAGAGGCCCATCACCACAATGTTATTGGAGACACACAGGGTCCGAATGACAATACAACTGATGGTTCGAACAGCGGAGACTGGTCTGGAAATGCGGGGAATCACAACCACAACTTTGTATCAGAGGCGCCCGGGACAAATGCTCAGTTAAGCTCAGCACAAAGTATTATTCCTCCATGTATAGCCCTAGTAAGATTAATGAAACTTTAACTCTTGATTGACAATGAAGGAGAATTTTTTGAAAAGATAAAACAATGAGAAACAGAGTGCCGGCTTGGAATATGTATATGTTCACTTTGCAGATGAGAAATTTCGGCTCGCTTTATCAGCAAGACGAGTATCAGGGCACTTATAGATTAGCTCAAACGATATGAATGAAAAACTAATAACAAAGCGGAACATTGAATACAACGCCAATAAAATAGAGGAATTGGAACAGGAGTTTAAGACTCGTTCTCCTGCGAAAGCGACTTATCAATTTATCAATAAGGTAGATATTGCTATGGCAGTTCAATCCGAACACGTAAAAAATCTCACAAAAAGCATAGAGAGTTTGTCCGAGAAAATGGATAACTTTATTGAGACAGCCGATAAGAAATACGCCGACAGAGAGCAATTCCTTTTCTGGCGGTGGGTTCTTATTGTTGGAGTCATACTCTCTGCTGTAATTGGGATTTGGTTTAAGTAGTAATTTTAATAATATGCCAAGTGGATACGGTACCTTC
>Ga0100403_1002467_pt1 | contig 14777 bp, 24 predicted proteins | sample CryGeymet201501t_FD_83663 | JGI IMG/M metagenome (GOLD analysis project Ga0100403, IMG submission 83663) | Groundwater microbial communities from Crystal Geyser aquifers in Utah, USA - Crystal Geyser metaG 2015-01t | ecosystem: Environmental > Aquatic > Deep subsurface > Groundwater | place...
AATTAACCCAAAATTTTTTTTTTTTCTCAGAATTTTTATTCATCCTCAATGATTTTGGACCATTTTTTTAGATTTTTATTAGATTTTTTAAATATTTTTTAAATTTCATTTTTTTTTTTTTTTTTGCCTTCTAAAAACTTTCAAACACTCCATTAAATACGATCATATTTTTCGCATTATAGTCAGTATCATTTTCATGACTGAAAATTTTACATTTTTCCCCAGCTATAGTATCAAGCATCTCTTTAATTTCATCCTCTTTTAGTTTAAATTCCACTCCGTTTTTCATCAAAAACAATTCAACGAGAGTAGAACTTAATCCTCGATTTTCATATATTCCATAAACTGAAACTGTTGGTTGTTCCATATTTTTTTTCTTTTTAAAATGCTCCTATCGGGAATCGAACCTGAATCCACGAATTAGAAGTCCGTTGCTCTATCCAATTGAGCTACAGGAGCGAAATAGAGAGGAAAAATCCTCTCAATATGCTAATTAAACTCTCCCCCAATCATACCTAGAAACTCATCTTCGTTTACATCAACTCTCTCAACATCAGGTCGAGTCTCGAAAAACATTGGATGAAGAACTCCATCTTTTTCTCCGAATGCCACGATTACCATGTGATAAACATCGTTCCGATTCAGATATGCGAAATAGCCAACAGCGGGGGATGCCTTGTATTCCCTTCCAAAATTCCATTTATCCGCGAATAGTCGAGAAAAGATTTTCGCGAAATCGTCGCAATCTTTGACCGATGCCTTATATTGAATCTGATTTTCTTTCAAATAGTTGAAAAAAACCGGAGCCAAACTCAATACATCTTTTTCGGTTACAAGAACATAAGAGGAGTCGTAGGTGTCAAACATCGTCTGATCCTCGAATCCTAAGTTGTCGTAGAAAAATCGCTTGAAATCTGTTGCCGGAACAATTCTTCGATCTTCCCCGTTAATTTTCTGAGTTTCCGATTGGGAAATGTCAATTGATTTGATCTCGGGATTGTTTTTATTTCCAAAAAATATAAACAACGGGATAGCTCCCATTCCAAATGATAACAGAGGTATCCACCAATATTTTTTAAACAAACTTTCTTTTTCTCTCATATTTTTTTTATTTTTATATTTCTTTATCTTCTTTCTGGATTATTGAATCCAAATCTTTAAAAACCGTATCAAAATCACTTCCGATCATTTCCCAGTCGTCTTCGATGCTCCCAATTTCGACATCTTCGATTTTAACGGATGGGTTGGGGTTAAAAATAGCTCTCAACCCGTCGATTATCCAATTAATATATGGCATTTTAAATCAAATTCCCGTATTCGTCAACATAAATTATTGGATCGATCTCGTATCCAACCGGATGGGATTCTTCGGAACATTTTGGGCAAGTCGATCCGCTTGGGGATTTAGCATCTCTGCTTTCTTCTTTCCAAGAATGCTTGCAAGACTCGCACTCAAAAAACCTGTATCCTCGTCTCGGTTGTTCCGTTTTTTTAAAATTTCTCAGTTCTTCAAATATCCCCCTAACCTGCCTCTCTGCGAGAGAATCTCTATTCAAAGGAGGATTGTTCTCCAAATGGTCCGCAATCGCCCTCAAATCTTCTGGAGTTAAATGGTCCATCGGAATATGGAATTTTCCATAAGAATTTCGACAATAATAGTCAAATCCATTTTTAGAATATTTATTAGATCTAATATCTATATTTTTAGTTAATTTTTCTTCTTCCATATCCGAAATCTATCTACTAGGTTTCTGTCAACAAATATTTTATCTAAAATTTAGAATCTCGACTGACTTTTTAATCCTAAAGTTTTCAACCTAAAGAATTGAATCACATCCAAAGAATATTCTAAATCGAACTTTTTGTCAAGAGATTTGTCTCTGTTTTTCTCTGTTTCCTTTAGCTCTGATTCTTTCTCTTGGATTCTTCTAAATATCTCTTCCTTAGAGAAATCTTTAGGATTCGTTTTGATCTCCAAAAGTTCGTGACCAAAATCAATATCTCTATCCATTATGTTAACAGAAAAATATCCATCTTTCAAAAACCAGATTCCGCATTGAGTCAACCTGAGAGCCTGAACTGCATTTTTGTACGAATATCCATATTCGTCAATCGCTTTCTTCCTCTTATCTCCGTGGATTCCGTGATATTTGAAACATCTGTTTTTCTCTCCAGCAATATAGCCATATAGAGATTTCAAGAAAACCTCAGTATCAACAAATCTTTCCCTATTTTTTAAAACCAATTCTGAGAAGTGGGGATTAACAGAGAGAATATTCGGGTTATCGGAGTATAGAATTTCAAAACTTTGAGTATTTCCCCTCATCAACATCTTGATGAAATGGACCAACTCCCAAAACATTGAATCTTCAGAATCTTCCGTTCTCTTATTCTCAATCTGATCTAAACCGAAAATCTCGGATCTTAGATTTGATCTATATACTCCTCGAATATCTGTATCGGATTCTTTGGTATCGATACCGTAGGATTTTGACCCACTTAATGTTGAGATTAAAATATTATCCTTTTCCATAGTTTTGACTATCTCAAGATTTTAAAAATTTGTCAACATCGTTTTTTTAACCACCTTTTTCTTAATATAGCTATATTAAAAGAAAAGCCCAAAGAGCAGACAATCTCTTCGGGCTTCTCTTCCGCATTTTGAATTTTATTTTTGTCAATTAACTTCTACTTCCAATTCCTTTTCTTTTTGAAGAATCGGAATTGAAATTTTCAATAATCCATCTTTTAGAACAGATGTTACATTTTTGGAAAGATCAATGTTTTTCTTGTTTTCAATTTCTCTAGAAACCAATTCTAGTCCAGTCTGTTTGTTGGTGACGGTTATTTTTTTCTTCTCTGAAGAGATTTTGACTAAAATTTGAGATCTGTCGAATCCTGCTAAAACAAACTCCACCTCCACCACTCCTCCTGCTACATCCACGAACTCTTGAAAGAAGTGTGTTTTAGAAGGAGGATTTAAGTACTCCTTAACCCAATCTTTGGTATAGTCAGGCTGTGCGGTTAGAGATTCCCAGTAGTCGACCATTGGGTAGGGATCTGGCCAAATTAAAGTCCGAAAGACTCCCTCGTCCTTCTGTTTGTTTGAAAATTCTCGTGAGCTAGTTGTCATGTTTCTTAAATCAAATTTTAGTTAACTATTCTGTATCTACAACATCTCCGTTTTTAACATCTTGATATTGAACGATCTCCGCGCCCCCTTCAATCTCCAGATCGACGAATGCAACATGGATTTGAGCACTCACGGGTTCATTTGGAACAATAGGGTTGATGACCACTCCTTGAATTCCGTCCAATGGTTTTCCGTCGTATTCGACACGAGTTGTTTGACCCGTTCCTTTAGAAATGATTTTAAATCTACTCACTTTTTCTTGTTGTACTTGATTGTCTTTTCAAGTTCGGATTCTTCTAGGGAAACTTTGACACCCTCAGATCCCTTAATCTCTAGTTTTTTCATCAATCTTTTTCGAATATTTTCAATAAACTCTGGTTTCACAACAATCTCATTGAAATTCTTATGTTCTCCGTTCTCAATTTGCTCCCAATAATCAATAAAAATCTGATACTTGTCACTCTTGGATTTTGAGAATTCGTCAGAATTTGATTCCGACATAATCTTGAAATAACTTTCCTCATATTTTTCAACGCACATATTGAAAAACTCTTCAATTTTATTGAAAAATGGACTGGTTTTACTCTCAAAAACGAACGGGAAACCATCCTCACTTAGGAATAACACGGCTTCGGCTTCAAAAGTGCATTTATATGACGAATCTGATAATTTCTCGATACAGATGCTTTTAGTCGCAGTGAAACGAACTTCTTCATTTCCCTTTCTGTTCTTTCCAACCTCCAAGACCCCATCGAGAACCATCTGGTTCCAATCCTTAGTTTTAAGTTCTTGGATGATTTTGCCAAATCCACTTTGGTATATCTTATCTGCTCTTTCTGTTAGTTTCATATTTTTTTAATTTAATTTCAGAATTCTCTATCACTATATAATCTCTCAAATCAGTGTCAATGCAATAATTTTCATCCTCGATCCACGGACCTTCTTTCTGATAGGTATGGCCAAAAATCTGCTTTAATTCTGGAATTTTGAAAAACTTGAATCCCAAAACATTAGGCCTGTTCCAAAGAATTCCTCCGTGATGATCTCTAATTCCATAGGTCCAATCCGCATCCCCAGTTATCAGTCTTTTCTCAGATATGATCGACGAATATTTCAGAAACTCAAATATCTCTTCGTTACTCCAATCTCTCCTGACAAAATAACGTGATAACCCAGCGTGTGTCAATAAAATGTCTTCGTCTATTTGAAGAAACCATTGGAATTTTTCCCAATCTTCGGGAATCATCCATTTGTTGATGACTTTTGATTTTTCAGAAGTCCATCCGCTACACCTTACATGACTATTTACGGCTCCCCAAGCATAGGATAAATCATGATTCCCCCAAAGAATATGATAATTTTTCTCTTCGTTTTCTAAAAAGAAACATAAAGTCTGAAAATCAAAACAGCATTTTCTTGCATCTTCTGGGGTATCATTCCAAAAATCAAAAAAATCTCCTAAGAATACTACTCTATCATAATTTTTCTCTTTTTCTAAAATTTTATAGATTTTATCAAATTGATAATGAACATCTGGTATTACGATTATCTTCTCGTTTTCTGAAGATATTTTAGATGTTATTGAGCAATTTCCACTTTTATTCTGTTTGATAGTCTTGATATCCATTCTCCGTCAAATATTTTATCGTCCTCTCCCACAAATAATGCGTGAGTATCGCATTTATTAATAACGACTCCGTTATACTTCCTTCTCCACCCACTTGCAGATCCATCCATTCTTGATTCTCTCACGTAGACGGACGCTTTCGGAAATTTACTTAACTGATCTTTTGTTATCATAGACTTATGATATGAGAAAATTAGAATTTTGTCAACAGTTTTCCCAATCTTTTAATTTTTTTTATCTCTCTCCTTACTCATCTCTTCCAGAAGCTTCCTGATAGAATCATTCGTTTCATTCTTCCATCTCTGCATTTCCAATACTTGAGATTTGATGTTTTCGTCGTCCTTTTCGCTCTGAGCGAAAGTCCAAAGCCAACCTAATACAAGGACAAGGCAAGTGAATAAATTAAAAAAATTGATCGAAAACCACTTCATTATCTTCTTGTCAGATGGTATCTCTAGAGAAGACTTCGAGGATGAAGAATATTCCAGATCTTCATAAAGAGGGGAGGTTCTTTTCCCATCGTGTATCACTTTCTGAGGCATGGCAGTGACGTAAAAATACATAGATTCGTTAGAGTCTATGGGTCTAACAGCTCTAACGCTAAGATTTATCCAAATAGACAAATCATCCTTAGTAAGATATCTTTTGAGGATTTCGTAGCCGTCTATTTCCCCGCGAATACACCTGTCGGCATCCTCTTTGTCGCTTTTTAGGTCTTCAGGATGTGTAATATCGTCGAACTTCTTCGACAAAAGCTCTGAATATGAATACTTTGTGATTTGGGTAAACGCCCTATTAACCAAGAGGAAACGGTGGTCAGAACCGACGATAGCCAGACCAATTGGAGAGTTTTCGAAAAAGGAATTAAATAATTGTGGAGAATTGAAATCGTAGTTTTGAGAAAGCACATCGGTATTGTATTGGATTGTTTTTTTGTTTAATTTGAAAATCTATACAATATAATTACACTCAAACTACTTTATTTTTATTTTAGATTATTCTATATCCCCATCTTTAGCTTCTAATAGTTCTGGGAATTCTGAGAGCAATTCTTGTTGATCCCAGAGAGTATCTCCATCCCATTCTTCTATCTTATCTCTCACAGATCCTTTTAGTATATCGGTGACGGATTTCCCACTTTCCCACATGCGGCAAGACCAGTAGGAGGGTTTTGTCTTATCTTTTTTTTGTGTCACAGTTGTGCCTAGCCCTAAAAGCCTTTCTCCTCTCTGGATCATCTCTTTTGATCTCCATATTTTCGTCACCGAATCTGACAAGAACAATATTCCCTTTATCATTCTTGACATAAACCCCAAACTTTTTAGGACCACTGGGAGTTCTAAACGGCTTGTTTAAGGCCCTTCCTCCTGTTTTGTCTTTCTTTTCCTCTTCAGCGAAAATATACTCCTCTCCTCCTATTTTGACAGTATTGGAAGAACTTCCTTTTTTCTTTTTGCTCCAAATATTGTTGCAAACGGCATATCTTTGTTTGTTATCGGGAAAATCCTTGTTGGTAGTCGGATTCCCCATGCACCTTCCTAGAAAATCGTTTTTTGATTCTCCTTTTCGTTTTTCGGGTAATGGCATAATCTATTTTTAAAATACACTTTTCACATCAAATGGTTTGATATTTGATAATTTCAATATTTATTCACAGTTGATACTATATGATTTAAATCATTTTTGTCCAACCACCAACCGCAAGGAATATTTATCATCCTTCTATCAAAAGAGTCCAAAGATTTTAACGTACTATCTCTGAATTTATCGAATACAGAATATCTTAGATTATTTACATGAGCGACATCAGCACAAATTTCATTCTCTTTCATATAGTTTCTAAAAGAGTCCCTATCTTCCGTTAATAATGTAAAAATCCAAGATGAAGAAATTCTATCTGCTTTTGATTTGAGATGCGTTATTTTGGGATTTACTATATTATCAAGTAAATATTTAGAGTTTTTTATATGGTTGTCTATCAATCTATCTATATGATCCATCTGGAGCAGTCCTATGGCGGCGTTCATATTGTTCATGTGATATTTAAAACCGCACTCAGTAATATCTTGCTCCCATCTGGATGGTCCTGAAAATTTTCTATCTAATCCGAACCATCTCAACTTTCTAATCCTTTCAGCATCTTCCCTGCTTTTGCAACTTATAGCTCCGCCGTCTCCAGTGGTCAAATGTTTAACCGCTTGAAAGGAAAAACATATAAAATCGCTATGAGATCCTATAATTTTCCCCTTGTAATTGGATCTCAAAGCATGGGCCGCATCTTCGACGACTTTGATTCCATGTTTTTCGGCTATATGATGAATTTCGTCCAAATCTACTGGCTGACCACCCCAATGAACGACTACTATAGCCTTTGTTTTATTTGTTATTTTAGACTCTACGCTTGCAGGGCAAATATTTCCAGTTTCCATATCTATATCTGCGAATACTAGTTTGGCTCCATCGTTGAAGAATGGAATATTGGTGGCCATACATGTCATCGCTGTAGTAATAACTTCGTCCCCCTCCTTAATTCCTATGACCCTAGACGCCATAGATAGAGAACTAGTGCAAGAATTCATCAAACACACGTTATCGTTACCGATATATTCTCCGAATTTCTTTTCAAACAAGTCTGAGTAGTAACCCTCAGTTACAAGGCCAGAATCCCAAATTTTTTGCAACTCGCTTCCGATATTCGGAGGAGTGTGAACTTTCATTAAAGGTATCATTTTTTATAAAAATCGTACATTTTCTCTAAACCAGATTTCAAGTCAACTCTAGGAACTATCCCGATGCAACGTTCTGTCTTTTCTATATTCGGACATCTTCTCAAAGGCTCTTTAGAAGGGTATTCCTCTGGATAATCGTTTAAAAGTTTTATTTTATCATAATTAAACACTATTTTGAAAAAAGTAGATAATTCGTTCATAGTCAATTCTGGATTTGGGTTTCCGATATTATAAACCTCTCCATTTTTCCCATTCAACAAAATTCCTAACATCATATTTATGGCATCAGAGGCGTAGCAGAATGTCCTTGTCTGATTTCCGTTTCCATAAACAACCAACTCCTCATTATTTAGAAAATTTCTGAACCAATTCGACAAAACTCTATTATCTTCGAGTCCCATGTGGGGACCGTAAACATTAAATGGCCTAACTATTTTAACAGGAACAGAGTATTTTTTATAATAAACATTCGCTAACGTCTCTAAAACTTGCTTCCCAATATCATAACAACTTCTATCCCCATTCGTGCTAATAGATCCAATATATTCCTCCTTTGTTGGAATGGAGTCCCCATCTGGCGTTCCATAAACCTCGCTGGAGCTGAATAATAAGACAGACTCGACCTTGTTTTCAATGCAGTATTCCAAAACATTCTTTGTACCTATATAAGATACATCCAATGTTTCTATGGGCATTTTCATATACTTTTCTGGACTTGCTATTCCAGCACAGTTTATAACAAAATCATACCTTGTATTCGATTTGATTCCGTCGCAAATATCAAAACCGTCGCAAATATCATATTTTAGAAACTCAATATTATTGTAATCGAAGTATTCTGAAAACCACTTTCCAAGAAATCCTCCAGATCCTATCAATAATACTTTTTTGCCTTTAAATTTCTCTAAATCAAGATGATTCGAGATATTTTCTATGTCATTTTTTATATTCATAATTTTCTTGCGAAAGGAAACCCCATCATTTATGTCGGGGCAACTGACTTTTTATATTCATTTTTTTTACCATTAAAATTGAACGAATCCCATTCACTGTTTCCTTGCTGATAATTTCAAACCCTAGTTTTTTGTAAAGATTTCTGGCTACAAAGTTATCCTCTCTAACATAGAGGTAATACTCATCTTTGTCAAGAAATTTAAATAACAATTCATACGCCTTTGGAGATATACTCAATCCTCTGAATTTCTCTTTTATATCCAAACCAATGAACAATCTTCTATCATCTATCTTTGTTCTAAAATATCCAATTTCATTATTATCTAACTCTAGGATGTAATAGAGAGGATTTTCTCTATTAAACCAGTCTTTAGTTTCCTTGATTGAGTATTCGTTTTGATCATGCAGATATTTGATGCAACTATTCCTAACTTCGTTGAAAAATGGTATATCCGAGAATTTCATCTGTCTCAAACTAAGATATCCGTACCTACCATCTTTCATTACAAATTTTAAATAAGTCATCATAACTGTTTACTCCTATCACATTTGTACATCCTAATTTAGATAACCAACTTTCACTACCCCAAACCCCCCTGTCTTTTGACATGAGTGTGGAATTATGGTACTGAACCAGATCTGTTCCAAAAAATGCTGACAATATTGCATTTCCGCCCGCTACTGAAATAGTATGTTTCGCCTTAGAGTGTATGTATAATTGTGCCGTGTTGAATCCAATATTGTAAGTATCTATTATATCATACACAGTCTCTATATTGTATTTATTCGTCAGCTCGTAATCCTTAAAGTCTAAAGGAGCTACATCGTCAGAATACTCTTCGCCAATTCCTCGATATCTTATGTAATATATTTTATATTTAGATGAGAATTTTTTAAAGAATTTCTCTAAAAAGTCTAAATTAATATAATTGTAGGGTTTTACGCCCCATTCTATATTGTATTTATTAGATATTACGATTACTTCATCGGTATTTGTTTTTATGAATTCTTTATAATAATCTTTATAGGGGGGGGGATGCCATATTGAACTATACTTTTTAGGATCAAATTCTTTAAGATATATCCCTCTATACCCTGCTCGTAAATTTTTTGTAATAGAAGTAGTCTCTATGTTATCCGCAAAGTAAAAAAAAGGCTCCGCGCCCTTATGTGTTATTATTTTTACCCTGTTCCCACTAAGGTATTCTCCATAAGCTTGCCCAGTGGATAGCGCGAATATCCAACTCCACTCCTCGGTAGCATTTATAGTAGTAGTCATAATTTTCTTGCGAAAGGAAACCCCGTCATTTATGTCGGGTAACTGACGTGGGTATCTCTAAAATAATTGTTTATTGCAGTTTATAGAATCTCCATATATATACCTAAAAATATCAGAATATTCTTTAACATGTTTCTCCATAGGTCTTTTAAAATTGCAAGTGATGTATTCTCCTCTAAATAACCTATTCACGTCATATCCCCACCAGCTTCTATCTATCCAATCTCTTTTTATATCGACTCCCCTGTGGATGTGATTGAATTTATCAAAATTTCTCTTAACAGATAGTGCTCTAATAAACGATTCGTCTGAAAAATCACCGCATTTTAGATTCTTCCCGTTAAAATCAAATATATTTTCAAATTCTTTTATCAAATCCTCAAATTTTAAACTCTCTGGATTAAACAACTCTTTGAAAATAAACGATTCCGCCGTCATTGTACTGATTGGAAATGACTCATGATAAGGCTTTCCAATATAACACTCTCTACCAACTGCTAATATTTTACCTTTTTCTCTTTTAGAAGTTCTATTCTCAAAAAAATCTCTCTGGAGTGGTATCGTATCAACATCCTCAATCATTGATATTTCCCCTTCTAGCTCAGAGGCATATAAAAATCTTGCGACTTTGGCAATGTTTTTAGTAGGATATCCTTTGATATTTTTTTGAACCTTAAAATTGTCAAACAGCCCATTTAGATAAATTACGGCTTCATCATTTTCTTTTCTATCAGTGATAAATATAGCGCTTACTTTCACTTCTGGGAAGAATTTCTTCCAGCTATGGAAAACAATTGGAAAGAAATTCACAAAATTTTCATCTGAACTTACAACTACATTGGTAAACATATTTAAAGAATTGATAATATACTATTTTTTTCTGATTTAGACGTATCAAAATATTCGACTTCTATATTTTTCTTAGAAAAAATCGACTCGTCTAAGTATTTTCTTCCGCTCGGACCTGATAGATATTTATCCGCTCCAAAATGTTCGCATATCTCTAGCAGTCTCTCTGATCCAGTTTTGTTTGTAGGAAAATCTTCTTCTATCTTAGTTTTAATTGACAGCTTTCCACAGATATATTTTATAATCTCAGAATTGGTCTGGAATAAATTATCGCTCATAAATTTATCTAATTCACTTAGGACTCCAATGTTCTTTAGAGATTTTTTTATCTTATTCCAATTATATTCTGGATCAATATATCTCTTATCTCTTATAGAAGATGTTTTTTTAGTAACTGGCATTGTCATCCAGTTGTTGTTTATATTAAATCTATTCTGAAATCCATTCTTTTCAAATTGGCAGTTCCCAAGCAATACAAAAACATCCGAATCTCTAATCTTGTCAAAAAATAAAATCCAAGGTATAAAATTTGGCTGATGTATAGAAAGTATCATTTTTTATTTATCCATGATTTAAAAGTGTCCAATGTAAATTCCCTATGATGTAGATACCATAATGAAATATCTTCTGAAAATTTATTATATTCTACGCATTTCCATCCATCCTCGAATTTTATCAAATCAATATTATTGTCATTGCAGATTTTCTCGGTATCAGAATTCCATTTATTAAAAGGAGGAATGAAAATCTCGCTCTTCACGAGAGAGCAGCTTACTAAAATACTCATTTCTTGAGCGGACTTGTCTAAGAGTCTGTGATCTACGTGAATCATCCCGTGACTAGCTAAAATGGCCTTGGGGTGCATATTTGAAGGAATTTCGCACTTATCTACGTTGTAGAAAACTTTCGGATCGCTATATGCGTTTAAAATCTTAGGATATACCCTCTGCTTTGACTTACCCTCCTCCTCCCTCATATTATGGACTAAAGGCGACACAGCATATAATATTTTTGAATCAGGTATTCTTTCGATAATTTCATCAACTATCGAATTAGCCAAATCTATATCCGCATTACAGCAAATATCATCAAATCTAAAAATCTTTCCAGATCTAGAATCGTAGTTAATAGAGTTGATTTTCATAAAATTACCTTTGCCCATAATCCAATGTTGATTCAAAATTCCCGTTCTTCGATCCTTGTTCTGCTAAAGAAGGGATTGACCAATAAATATCCATATTGTTCCTGTAAAAAATATAAGCTAACTCCCAGTCACTTATTAAGTTGAATTTATCGAAATCTTTAAGTATGGTTTTCGCGCTGTTCTGATTGACCAAATAACATTCGGCGCAATTTGTTGCCGGATGTTTTATTAAATATAAGTCGTCATCAATCTTTTCAGATCGTGATTTTATCATCATTTTCTGAAAATCCAATCCACATCCTAGCCCCAAAAACAAAGATCCCCAACCTTCCGGCAATTTGTTGCCAATCTTTTCCAATTTTTCTAAAAAATCATCACAAAATAAACAATCATCCTCAATAATTAAAGAATCTCCATCCCTCTCTGAGGCAAGCTCGATACATTTCCGATGTTTTAATGTGCAGGATATTTCATTCAAACTTAATTTTTTATATTCTGAATTATTAGATCCCCAAAGAACTTTGGTTTTGTATTCATAGTTATTAGGATCATCTTCATAATATTTGTCTAAAATTTTGTTCGTCAAATCTTTAGAATCAAAATCCGTAACAAATTCATAATCAATACCGAGTTCTTTTAGTTGTTTCTCTACGAATTTCCTTCTATAAACTAACTTAGACTCATGTACGACAAATACTTTTAAATCTTTCAGCATAATATCTTTTCTTCAAAAAATCTCAATACGTTCTCAGGATTAAATTTTTCCACAGAATCCTTATTAGAGAAAAGCGGTTCATTGAAGATATTATAGTATAAATCGTCATCCGAGTCAATCTTTTTTATTCGCTCTAATAATTCGTCCTCATTTTCAAAATCATTCAAGTTGATAAAACACTTTTCGTTAAAATCAAACCTGTTCTTCTTGTTGTGTCGATATATTGGAACAGTCCCAGAAACCTTTGCATGAAAAAGTTTCTCTGTAAAATAATCATTCGACACCCTATTCTCTGGACATATCGAAAATTTATAATCTTTCAGAATATTGTACTTAGATAGTTCTCCGTCGGAATGGTTTCCAAATATAGATCCATATCCATCTACTCTTTTATAATTTGAAATTTTGTTAAAAAGTTTTAGTCTTTCTTGGGTTGGATTGCTAAATACTGCTGCGCAAAACTTCGTCTTTCTTGTACGTATAAATTCGTTATCTTGGATAGAGTCAAACGGAATTAAAAAAGATGGATTTGATCCGTATCTTCCAACATTGAACCAATCAATATGCAACGCCCAAAGTGGCAATCTAAAATTTCTAGAATCCATAGTTCTAGAAAAAGAAAAGGCAAAATCACACTTTCCAACACTATAATGAGCGGAAAAATTACTCATCTCAATATCTTGATCTAAATAAAAATTAGGATTAACATCTTCCCCTGTATAAAAGATTTTCTTACATCTATGATCTTTGTACTTAATCCTCTCTTTCTTTCTTCCGTAATCAACAGAAAAAAATAACAAATCTGGATCTTCCGAAATTTCTACATCATACTTCTGAGACAACAAATGATAAAAGTAATTATCATTTTTCTCAAATCCGTTCCAGAAATCAGTGAAATTTAATTTTATTTTTTTTATCTCCATACTGATTCAGGGTTCCAATATTCTCCGTCATGAGAGGAATAATCATCTTGGTCATACGGCTTTCCGATAAACTCAGATTCAAATTCTTTTTTATGGGGGATTGGTTTTGAGTTTGGGAACTTGTGACGGTAAAAATCGTCATGAGAGATCATTTTATCTTTAACTATCGGATATATCTTCTGAGTGAGAAAATTCTGATCTACTTGCCAAAAGTTTCCCTTGCTATACATATCTATCAAATGATTCATGTTTTTAAGGATTCCATTCCTACATCCCCACATTCCTCCCAAGATTGCAATATCATGACCTTGATTGTCTCTGATAGAATGGAAATCCTTGTCAGATTCTAACCATTCATCAACACAAACTTTCTCTCTAAATGATAATCTGCTATCTGAGTCTCTAGATAGCATGATTGAAACTTCTGGATCTGATGCGGCCAAAAATCTCCAAAACATAGAAGTCCAATCCCCGTCCTCTTCCATTTCAATCACCTCTGTATTGAGAAGGGACTTTAATACGGATACAATATCATCGGGGACAGATTTTCCGATATAAAACCTACAAATCCAATCTGGGTACAACTTTTTTGCCAAGTGAGCGTTTTTTATCGCCCCAATGGTATATTTTCCGTCGCTCCCCCATAGTGAAAAACTTATAACTTTTTTACTCATTTCAAAAACTTAGATATTGATAAGAGGTTCCGCGTTTTTGATTTCTTCTTCTATCATTTTTTTTACGTGTTCGGTTTGGTTGAAACAATAATCAAATAAAAGATCTTCTAATCTTTTATTTATTGAGATGGAAAGTTCTTTTTTTATTTGCTCTATTAAATTGTGGAATAATCTATCTTGACTATCGCTTAATTTTTCTATAGCTTCTTTGACTGGATCTATTTTTAAGAAAGTACTCATACAGAATGATAACTTGCTAAGAATCAAGAGTCAATATATTTTTTGACTTTTCTTTCCATTTTGAAAGTTTATTATTTGTTATAGCCCCTTTTACTTTTGGATTATCTTCCTTTAGGCATAACCAGAGTTCAAAATTTTGATCGTCGATATTTTTCGAGGAATAAGATCCAAAATATACTCTTGGGTGGAATTTTTTGGACCAGTCCGCAATATCTTCGACCTACATCCCGTTCTCAAATGCTTTTTGGAGAGAAACAATTCCGATTTTTGAGAAAACTCTGTCGTCATCTTTAAATACGAATTTTTCTGGTCGATTCATGATTCGGATTTGTTGAATTTCTTGTATTCCGTGAGCTACCCTGCCATGAATGGCAAGGCTTCCTGATTCATCAGATCTAATTTACACTCAAAAGGATAGAACCTTTTGAACGCAGAGACTAGATCCTCCACAGGCAGACTTCTAAGCTCCTTAGAAGTTAATTTACTATCAAACAATCCAAATGTCAAGAT
>Ga0100403_1002470_pt1 | contig 14763 bp, 21 predicted proteins | sample CryGeymet201501t_FD_83663 | JGI IMG/M metagenome (GOLD analysis project Ga0100403, IMG submission 83663) | Groundwater microbial communities from Crystal Geyser aquifers in Utah, USA - Crystal Geyser metaG 2015-01t | ecosystem: Environmental > Aquatic > Deep subsurface > Groundwater | place...
GACGCCCGTGCCCGAAGCATCACCCCTGCGGATTCGATAAACCTCTTTGATCTGGTCTTTAATAGACTCCTTAATCCTGGCAATCACCTTTGGGTCACGCGGAATCTCGAACAGGCCGGAGAACCCATCCCCGCCAAGCTCCACCATGTCCTCGACCTCCTTCTTGAGCGCCTTGGCTCCGACCCGGCCCTTTCCGAACGCCTTCTTCAAGGTTGGGCCAAGAATGAACGCCGTGGTCACGACAAGGTTAAGCAGGGCGATCATACCAGCCGGAGACGAAAGTGCAAGGCTAAGTGTTTGCATCATCGACCGACCAGCCGCCTTGGATTCCTTCGCCATCAACTGATAGCCGAGAGCGATTCCTTCAAGGTTGTTGATAACGGCGGGCAATCCAAACTTCAAGTCCTCCACCCCTCGGGAGAAGTTAATCATGAACAGGTTCGCCCGGTGGGTCGAGTCTCCCGTCTTGCCCATTGTGGCCGAGGTGGCATTAAGCTGCCCGCGCAGTGCCGCCTGCCGCATCTCAACCTGCCCAAGTGCATGAGCATCGCCCTGTAACGCCGCCTTGAGCTGATCGAGCGCCTTGATCTCGGCCTCTATAGCAGAGCCAGTACGGATGCCCATCTTCGCCAGCGCAGAGTGAGCCGTGGCATTCGCATCCAGCGCCTTCTGTGCCGAGCCGAGCCGCGTATCAAGACCAGCCATTGCGCCGTCGAACCCGCTGGCCGAGGCTTGCATCTTCGAGAAGGCTGCTTGAAGTTCGCCGCTGTCTACGCGGTACTTAACGCCTACTTGCGCCTGAGTGTCAGCCATTGGGTTTGCTCTGCCTTTGTTCTCTTGCCTTGCGGAATCGCTCCTTCACCGCCTGGTAGTCATCCTTGCTTGTAATCGTCTTCTTGCCGAGAAAAAGACTATCGTATGTCAACCGGTCCTCCTTGCCGACCCATACGTTATACAACATAAGGCTGCGCTCCCATTCGATGCGCTCACGTCTTTCATAACCGCGAAGCACCGCAGATAGATCCTTTGGGCAGGCCCAATAGTAGTCCTGAGGACTCATGCCTATTGTGCCGAGATAGAGAGCGTCTACTTCTTCTTGGCTCGGCGGGCTGGCTTTTTTCCCTCATCGGCCACCTCATCGACCGGGCCCTCCTCCACCTTGGGCAACTGCTTCTCCGTGATCTCCTCGGCCAGCTTGACCAGCTTGGGGAAGTCGGCGGGCGTAAAAAGAAGGTCGAAATCCTCAAAGGATAGATCCCGGTCAAACGGCAGGTGGCACATCCACAGGAATCGCATCGAGCTTTCGTACCAATCGCTTTCTTCGGACTGCGAATCCTCGTACGAGTAGCCGTGATTCTTGGCGAGGTCGATACAGCGACGATGGTACCAGAAATGGTACTCATGGCCGTTATGCTCCATCATGACCAGCCTGGGGTCGTCTTTAAGGCGCTCTAAACTCATGGTTCACTCACGTTTGTTGGCACTACATAGTACGTCACAGGAGGGTAAAAAGAAAGCCGCGTACCAACACATGTGCCGATACGCGACTCTCGATTAGACCTGCCGCGCTGTTACTATGTCGTAGCCTGCATCGTCAATGCGCCACTGCCCTGAAGGGTTCCAGACAGAGCAATAACGCCTGTATAGGGAATCGACAGGGAGAGCGACTCTGGGTATGCCGAACCGGTGTATTCGGTAGCATCCGTTGTGCCCGTACTTAGGAGTGCCGTCCCGACTTCTGCCGCACCACCAGATGTGAAGAAATCGGTAAGAAGTGCCACAACACCGCTATCTGCGCCCGTAGTGGTCGGTGCCGTTACGGCTCCGGTTGCCTCAAGCGTCACGGAATACGTAATGATGTCGTTGTGCGGATGCTCCAGCGTGAACGCAGTGGGCCGGAGCGTGGCATAAATCTTCTGGCTCGCGCCAAACGTCAGCGTACACTCGATGCCGGAGGACGTCGTGCCCTGAATCTCGTCGAACAGGTCCTCAAGCGCCTCGTCACCGCCCGTTGGGGTCAAATCCTTATCAAAGTCGTACCATTCGCCATTGATCGTCATGGACACAGTGCGGGTAGCCGGGCAGATGGCGCGGTCCAAGCCGGTCGTGGACGAAACGCTGCCAATCAACTCCGAGGACAGATCCAGCGTGATCTCACGGATACCCTTTACCGACACGCCGCCCGTACCGCTGGAGGACCCAACCTTGAAGTCCAGGCTGTCACCAGCCAGTTCAACGCTCGACTCAATGTACATCCCCTCGAAATCCACGCTCCAAGACCGAGTGCCGTTCTGGGAGGACTTGAATGCGGACGAACTCTTATTTGTCGATTCGCTGAGTTCCTGACTGAGCGTAAGCGTGGCGTTCGTGCCGCCGCCGATCTCGGTACCGCCAGAGATACTAAGCGTGTAGTCGAGGCCCTTTTGTACTGTTGTGGGTGCTGCCATTGCTATTCGTGCGTTCTATATTGGAGGCGAATGGACACTCCGTACTGAACGCCCTGTGGCGTGTCAATCTCGGTAGGCCCTGTAATGAAATCCAATTCGTAGGTAATAAGTTTCACGGAAGCGGCGACTGTCATCTCACTGCTCCGATCAGAAATCGCTTCGAGTACGATGTTGGAAAGCGTAAGCACTTCGTCCGGGTCGTCAGCGTAGGTCACAATGACATGATACGATGTCGTGCCCTCATGCGTCTTGTTGTGACGCGGGTTGATGAACACGTTCGACAGGTGAACGTACGGAAGCGACTGGTTATGTGGCGGATTGGAAAAGACCGGACAGGTCTTCCCATTCGCAGTCATGGCCGCGTTGATCGCCGTTACGATACCAGCCCGTAGCTGTAGTGTGGGGTCGTTCATATCAGATCCCTTGCCTCCATGATAAACTTCTGGATGCGACTCAGGAACGCCGGGGTAAGCGACGGTTGGGGTGGAACCCGCTTGCCACTTCGCCAGTGCGTGAAGCCGAACTCCATGAAGTACGCATAGCGGACATTGTTGGTCACACCCGCCTCCACTTGCCCAAACTGGTTGTCAAAGGTCTCTACATACGAAGACGCCAATAATCCAGTGTCAACTGGAGCAGTAGCCGCAGCCTCTTGCTTCGTCTCACTCGCGTACCGCTTCACAAGATCCTCTGCCGCCCTTGCTGCCGATTGCCCTAAGGCCTTGTATTCATTGGATATAACGGAAATGATTTCGCGGTGAGATCCGCGTACCATCTTCCCGCCCGGCTTATTCCAATGTTTCGGCCCCCGGGTCCACGTCCTACTGTATATGGTATGTTTAGTCGGCATTGACTTGGACCACGGCATGAATCGTTGACCGAATGCTGCGCTTGCCGCTATTCTTCACATAAACTACATCGTAGTTCCGGCCCTCCCACACAATGCGCTTTGCAGTCGTCAGCACGTTGTTAGGATCGTAGAACAGCTCAAACACGCCAGATGCAGTCGGATAGGATCGGTGGTAGACTCTCGCTTCCTCGCCGCCCATCGGAGTGAACCTTGCCCTGACAGTACACTCCTTCGCCCACGTCTCTGTAAGGGTGCCCGTAGAACTCTTAGTCTGAGTCCTTGTCTGTATCTCGATGGCGTCTGTGAGTCTTCGCATTACCAGACATGAACGATATACGGCTGGAGAAGTGTCCTCGCCGCCGTGGGTAGCAGATTGGCGTTGAGCTGAGTTCTCGTTTCCAACTTGGCAGACTCTTGGTTCATGTACATGTCCGCACAGAGCACCTTGATGGCATGGAGCAAGTCATCCGGCACGTCCTCGCCGCTTGATCCGTATCCGGCCACATAGACAAGTCTCGCGGCCTTGTACGCCCGGTACAGATTCCACCCGCCATCAATGGCTACAACCCGAGCCGGGTTATCACCGTCAACACGGTAGTTCGTTGCCGGTACAGCCGTTCCCGTCGTATCGCTATCGCTCGTATAGGTAACGAAAGACGTAAGCGAAGAAAGAGGGGCGTACGGAAGATAAAACGCAGCAATCGCTTCCTGTGCGTCGAGGTCAAGCGTAATCGTCTCGTTCACGAACTTCCGGCCCGTATATGACTCTGCACGCCTCGTTGCGGCACGAAGGATAGAGCGCAGGTATGCATCGTCCTCGGTGTGCTGAACGCCAATGTGCTCCTTTACCTCAGACAGGAGAAGCGGGTCCTTTCTGCTTACTGCTTGGGCAAATGTGATATTCATACCGGCGCGATTACCAATGTTTTACAGCAAGCCCGCAACCCACCGTCAGGCGCAGACGCGATCAAACCTCAAGATAGACGACCACTGTAGCAGACTTCGTATCGCCGCCCTGAGCAATGGCAACCTGCAAGTCGCCAGCATGGATCGGGGCCACGAACTCACCGCTGGCAGTCCCGTCAGCCTTGGTTGAAGCAACGTCAAGCTGATAGTTCGCAGTCGCCTGAGAGTTGGTCAACGTCAAGTGAGTCTCATCAACCCCGACCGGAGTGTTAACAGACTTCACCGTCAGGTCCGCCGTGGCATCACAATCGCTGAGGTCAACACTGATCTTGACGATCCTTCCAGTCTGCGTAGACCGCGTCTGTGACGCCGCGCCCGCACCGGAAGTAGTCAGCTCGAACTTGTAGTCCTGGATCATTTGGTTTTCTTCTTTGACTTGGCCGGGGGCTTCTCATCGGGCGCTTCCACAAACTCGGCTCGGCCCGCATCAACAAGCGCCTTGGCGCTTGACAGATCGGCCTCGTCACCAGCCCGATAAAAGACTTCGTCAGAGAGCTTCCCCCGGTAATCCTGCAAGAATCGTACGAGCATTAGGTCAGGTAATAGAGTTCAACAGTCACGCTTCCAGCCGATACCGAAGTAAAGTCTGAGGCGGTCGTAACGGTCAGCTTCGGCGTCTTCTCGGCGGCGTGGTACACCGTGCCAGACGGAGCGCCAGCGGCAACACCGTTCGCAGCAGTCGCAAACACGTTAATCGTGCTTGTGTTGTACCGGTCAACGTCAGTGCCATCACCAATGGTGAGAACAGCCGAAGTATCGCCAGCAAAGCCCGTGACAGCCGTAACAGCCGAGTAGAGGAAGGTGGCTCCAGCCGGGATCGTGCCAACCGTGAGGTCATACGTTCCGACAGCGGCTCCGCCGTCCGTGAATGCGTCGTAGGCCACCGTCTCGGTCAGCTTCACAAGCGAACCCGTCGCTGTCACACCGGACTGCTCCGTGACAGAAAGGGAGTCGACTGTAACAGCCGCGAAATCAGCGTCTTGGCCCTTGCGGGCAATATAAACAGTTTGTGCCATAGTTGTATCCTTTGCCTCCCCCTCCCCCGCCGAAGCGAGGGAGGGATCAGGCTATCTTATCAGATTAGACAGTGACATTGTAGCTGATTGCGGCAGCTTCGTTGTCGCGGGAGTCGAATGCAGCCCGCATCATCACTACGATTTCCGTAGCGTCAGCAGCAGGCACCCGAGTCGTTTCCATCGTCATGCGACGGCGGTAGCCCAAGCGCCACTGGTCAGGACGGATCGCAAGGATCTGACCCTTCGAGTTGTTGCTTGCGGTATCGACATCAATCTTGCCAGCGGTGTTCGACAAGCCAGAGCCAGCCTTACACATGTGACCAGATACGTGGATGTCGTAGCCGTAGATGCGCGTCAGGTTGCCGTTCTCGACAGTCGCGGCACTGTTCACGTCGCGGGTCTTCACTTCGGGAAGCGTAAGCGACTTGTAGTGCGTCGAGTTGTCGATGATGAACTTAACCTTGGACTTGTCGATGGCGTTGCGACCGTTCGTGCCCATGAGCTTCGCTGTTTCCAGGAAGTCCTCAGCGGTCAGGACACCAGCGTCACGCGAGTTCGCCGTGTTCGTAACGAGGGCCAACTTCCGGGGGCCATCAAAGGCCAAGAAGTAATCCGTCGATGCGGGCGTACCTGCGATGTCGTTGATGTTGGTCGTAGCGCCCGTCTCGGTATCACCGTCAAGCAATGCTGACTCGAAGTATTCCGCACCGGACACGGCAAGCTGGTTCATAAGCTGCTGTGCAAAGGGCAGAACGGCATCTTCGCTGATCTCGCCGGTCCAGAGCTGACGCGCACCAATCTTGGACAGCGTCATCGTCTTCTTGGCGGTAGCGGTCTTGCTGGACGTTACCGTGTTCGTCGGGATGCCACCAGGGTTGGAGGACAGGCTGGCAGACTGATCGACCAGGTACCACGTCGGGTCCGTAGACTCAAGCGGCACAACCAGCGACTCGTTACCAGCCGGGAACTCAAACGGAGTGAACATGGAGGCCACAACAGCTTCCTGACGGACCAGATTCCAAAGCTCAGACGAGTATGCTACACCAACCCACTCATCACCGAAACCGGAGAGCGTGGACTGGTGAATCTCGTTGGCCTTGATGCCAGCCTTGTGCAGGAAAGACTTCAGCTCGTTCTGAGCCGGGCGGAACGTCTCGGTCGAGCCTTCCGAAGACTCAAGCCGACGACCGATGGCCTTGTACAGGTTCTCGGAAGCAGCGCGATTCTTGTGGGACAACCCAGCCGCGTTGTTCAAGAACTCGGCGGTTGTGGCAAGCTCGGCAATGCCGTAGTTGTCGTAATGCTTCGTGGTCGAATCCATGTGGATCGCCGGAGCACTGAACTCGGCCTTGACGGTCTTGGCCTCAGCCAGCTTGATCTCTTCCTCGGCCTTGGCAGCCTGAGCTGCTTGACGGGCCTCGAATGCCTTCATGGTGGCCTCGGCGGCTGCGGTAGCGGCCCTGGTGGCAGCGGCTTCTGCGATGGCGCTGAAGTCTAAATTCTCCGCCTTGATTTCTTCTGACATGGTAGTGTCGATTGTTTTGGTTTCTTGTGGGGTTGGTTCGGTAGACTCTGCTACGGCAGCCGCCGCCTTTTCTGCTTCGTCATCCTCGTCTGGCACCAAGAGCGGTGCCGGGGGCAATGACTTGATAGGCATTGCACTATTTTTGGGGTCGGCTGGAGCCGGGGTCAATGACGCCTCTCCGATCAGCCAGGTCTTGAGCCAGTTTGACTCGCCTACTTTCTCTCGCTCAACAGCGTGCCCAACAGCGCCCGAGGACCATCCAAGCTTCCCTTCGCGGACCAGCTTCATTATATGGCGCTCGTATGCGTCCCTGAGTGACAGTTGCGCCTCGATCCAAACGCCATCGCTATCAATCTTCCACTCAGACGTGCCGACAATCCGGGATTTGAGCACCGGGTCCAGGCCGTGGTGGTACAGCGTCGGGGGCGTGGTATTCGTGCCGAACTCTGTGTCCTTGGTGAAGAAGTCCTTCACGAGGTCTGGGTCCGCTGCACTACTAAACCGCACGAGGTAGCCCCCGACGCGGTTGTCTCCGAGGGCCTTGACTTGCCCGCCGAAGTAAATCTGGTCTTCTTGAGTCATGGGGACAGCAATGGGTTGCTTGATCCCCCGTTTCCTTGTCCAACACGATTCGCGTGGACAGGGTTCCTATTTCCGCTTCTTATCCTCGGCTACTTTTCGCTTCCAGTCAATTTGGTCGTACTTGGTCTCGTACTGCTTGATGTCAACCGGCCTCGGCTTGTCTCCCTTTCCGCTCATATCAGCAAATGACTATAGGCCAGAACCAGTGGCCCACCAAGATCCCGATGGCGAGCACGGCCAGCAACAGAATGACTCGGTGCTCCTGCGCCTTAATGGCAATGACCCGGCTTATCGTCGGGCGATCCGACACCCACAGCCAAAGGTCGAACGCGATGATTACCGCTATGGAGGCTATGATGAACGCGCCTGTCACAGACTCAAAAGACGGTGAAATGCGTAGTCAGAAATGAGCCGCTCGATTACGTGAGGCGGCACGCCAAGCTCCGCCAACCGGTGGTAGTAGTGGGCCACCATTGTGCAAACATCCTCGATCTCGCGCATCTCCTGTTCGGCCAGCCGGTTGTCTTCACGCATCTCCATAGGGCACCTTTGGTTTGATACCAATTAAGCCATTGTGAAGATTAAATGCAAGAGAGCGGGTCGGCATTGCGGTACTCGGCCATCTGCATACAGATCAAGCGGTCCAGCTTCTCATTCGTCTTCTCGTTATCCTGCTGCGCGTCCTCAATGACCCGGGTTAGCCGCTTGATGTCTTCCGCGTGTCTTATCTCTAATGCATCAAGGGCCTTGGGTATGGCCGTGTACTGAACGGTCGCGCCCCCAAACGTTACGCCCGCACTGGTGGCAATGAATATAATTACGATGGCCTTCCACACCCTGGGTATCGAGTCGAAGATGGAGGTCAGTGACATGCTATATCTGTATTAACGGGATGCACCTGCAATTTGCGACATTCCCGGCAGACGCACCGAGAGAAATATCCCCAGGGAATCTCAGGAACTCTCCGCTAACCACAAACGGCTGGCTTAGAGGAACGGTTTGCATGTGGGCCTCCGCATGATTAAAACCGCGTTCGCCCCGTCTTGTTCTTTCGTCGAGCGTCGTTATCCATGTTTTCTGTGCCCCTCCAGCCGACTCGCCGCCAACCACAACTCCATGCCCCGAAGCCGGTACCACAAGTCCAGACGCCCTCGCACCAGAGCGACGGCGGGCAATAGCGTCTTGGCGCGACCGTATACGCTCAGCAATCTGCTCGTTGGTCAGACCCGAGGCCACTCCATCCTGAACAATTAGAAGCAAGTCCCGCCGAATGGTCCGGTTCATGAGCGAGACGAGCACCTGCAAGTTAGAGAAGAAGAACTGGATCAGAATGAGCTGCCAGCGCCGTTTTGTCTCCTCGTCGATCTCCGCCTTGGCAGGCAGTGTCTTGTTATATGAATAAACAGCGAAATCCATATATGCGGATCTGTACACGTCCTTTGCCACGCGCTCCATCGGCTGAGTCGGCACCGTAAGGCCAAGACCCATCTGAACAGAGGCCGCAGCACCCCGAACTTGGCGACGGATAGCAGACTCAATCAGGTCGATGGCGCGGCTCTCATGGGGCGCTCGCTTCCGTTCTATCTCGTCGTGGTAAGACATTACAGGTCGAAGTATGGAGGATCAAACGCCTCGTCGCCCTCTCCAGCATCCAAGCGCCTGCGAATAGTCTTTTGCGCCCAGGGAGGAATCGTGTCCGACTCGAATGGAACAGAGGCGCCCTTGTTCTGCACCTTGAAGCGCCATTTCTGGATGTCTGCCAGCGCCTTATTATCCATCGGGTCAACGTCTTCATCATCCACTTCGGGAGGAACGGCACCCGCGACGTGCGGGACGGCCTGCTGCAACTCATCGCCGCCATCAACTCGCTCGTATCCCAGCCTTGCCCTGCCTTCGTTCGGAGTTAAGATATTCGGCACGATCTTATCCAGGCTCCGAGCGGAGTCAAGGTCGGCCCGCATAAGCGCTTCGATCCGGTTGAACTCATACCGGAAGTACAGTCCAAGCGGGGCGAATATCTGCTTGTTGTAGACCATGACCCGTCGCTTGGCGTTGGGTATGATGCCCTTCGTGTACAGGTTCTCGTCCTCCTGAAACGCGGTTGCCCGGTTCGCGGCAGAAGAAAGCAGGTGCGACATTGGAACGCCCAGGGTGGCGGCAATGGCCTCGCGCTGCTCCTGCACGACCGCCGAACTGGACAGGTCCTTTATACCGTTGCCAATCGTATGAACCGTCACGCTATCCGCATTAACGACATGCTGACGGCCCGCGTTGTTCTTCCCGCGAAAAAGACGCTCCCACCAAGCCTGAAACTGCTTGCGAGACTCAGGCGGGGTGTTAGCAGGCAAGCCAAGGATCGTGGCGGGAAGGAGTCCTCGGTCCATGTACGAATCCAAGAACTTGTCCAAGCTGTAGAGAACGTCCGCGTTGATGCGAACCCCATCTGCAATGCTCGACTCAGGCGGTCCGATCTCGGTCAATGGATGCCGCTGGTAAAAGGCGACGACCTCATCCACGCCCAGATACGTGTCCGTCATCATGCCCGTATGCGGATTCCTCAGCTTGCGCTTGTAGCGAATAATCGTCCCGTCAGCCGTACTGTACTCCTCCTCGATCATGAGCGGGTTGATCCACTGGAATCCAGTAGGCCTGCCAGACTCAAAGAGCGGCTTCCAGTACGCCTTGCCGTACATCACGATAGCGATCTCGGTCAGGCGGGCCAGCTCTTGGAAGTCAGCCAGCCACTCAAGGTTCGGCGGGAGCGGATTGAAGTCCGTGCTATCATACAGGACCTTGCCGTTCGACGCTCTGCGGATCGTAAACGGAATGCCCGCGAACGCATCGGCCCGAAGGTCAATACAGCGACGAAGCCAGCCAGAGTGCTTGTAGGCAGACTCGATAGGCATCCTGTCGCTGTGGCGATCCTCCACCAAGTGCGAGATCAAAGACCCATCCTGAACGCTCAGGGACTTCGTGACCGTAGGAGTCGTAATAAACATACTCGGATTGTACGGTTGCCACATATTATTCCATGAGCCAGGTTACGGGGTTGCCGTGATGCGTGTAGGCAGCGTATCGAACAGCATCCAAAGCATGATCTCTGAATTTAACGGGTTCGTCAAGAATACGATCCTGGTTGTCCTGCTTCCACTTGTATCCCCTGGCCTCGCGTATCAGGTTCTCACTGTCAGCGGTTATGTAAATCTTGTGGCGCTTGATGAAGTCAATCCCGTCCTTTACGCTGTAATTGCGCTTGTCGGCACCGATAATGTTGAATCCGGCACGAAATATCTCCTCTATGCGGTCCGGTGAGGCGCTGTCTGCATAGATAGGGTGGTACTTCGTGCCTACGAATTCTCCCAATCTTGAAATCATATCCCGGACAGTAAGTTTCGTCTCGTACAAGTTCTCCTTCATGTACAACCGCATCTCGCCGTCAATGTCGGTCCGCTCGATCTGCACAACGGCGCTCGGCTCGTTGTAACCAAAGTCAACCCCGTAGACCGGATCGCTGATACCGGGAAGCGCGTCACAAATCTCGAAGCGTGGGTAAATAGCCGCCCCGGACGATCCGCGCTCACCCATACCGTAGATGCGCCAGGCGTTTTCGTCTACCTCTTGTAGCCACTCGATCTCCCGCACCGTCTCGGGCGTCAGGAACGGGTTGTCCCGATACGTGCTCTGGACGTAGTGGACATCATCACGGGTCAGAATCTTGTCGTAGATCCAGTGATACTCCTCGGATGGGTTGTAGTCGAGTATCAGCTTATCCGTCGTACGAAATGCGATCTGCTTGAAGTCCTCGAACGTGAACTCGTTGGCCTCGTTCAGCCACGCAACGTTACGCTTGCGGCCACGGATCTTCTGCGGGTCGTCGAGCGACAGGAACTCCGTCTCGACGTTGCCCTCGCGGTACTCATTGTCCGTCTTGTTATGGTTCTTCTGGCTGTACCATCCGTGTCGCTCCATCACCTCGAAGTAGTCACGCATGGCCGTGCCCTTCAAGGACGGCATCCTCTTACGCATCACCGAGTAACGGAATCGCTCGTTCGGTGGCGTGTCACGCCTCATCCACTGGAAATGGACTATAAGGCCCTGGGCGATGGAATACGACTTCGAGCTCCGCGTGCCTCCCTGAAATACCAGAATGCGCTTGTCACCACCCAGAAAGGCCAAAACCTCCTGTAACAGCCTTGTGCCCTTGATCTCTGCGGTAGTTCCCATATGCCACATAATACAACATGCCCAGATTTTTTGTTCGCTGGTTGACCTCCGGTGAACTTGTTGTTATAATCACTGCCGAACCAACCCGTAAGCAAATGACTATACTTTCTCTGTGCGACTATTCCGGTAACTGGCCTAAGCCGTATGCCGATAATGGACACAGCGTAACGCTGGTGGACCCCAAGCATCCAACCGGGCTTCATGTAGGCAATGACGGCATCACGCGGTTCGGCGGAACGGTTGATGATTGGTCAGCCATATCAACCGAACCGTTTGACATCATCCTTGCCGCCCCGCCCTGTACGCACTTCGCATCAAGCGGGGCAAGATGGTTTACCCAGAAAGATGCTGACGGCAGAACCGACGAGGCGGTGCAAATGATTCGCGGAATAATTGCTTATGTCAAGCGAACAAAGCCGTCTGTCTTCGCACTTGAAAACCCGGTCGGAAGGCTTGCGGCCCTCGTGCCCGAGGTTGGCAAGTGGCGACTGATATTCGACCCGTGTGATTACGCGGGACATGCTAACGAGCCGCAGAAGGAGGCGTACACGAAGCGGACCTGCCTATGGGGCTGGTACAACAATGATCTTCCGATGAGCCGCGTAGAGCCAATCTATTACCACAAGGGCGGCAAGCGCGGATCATGGATGTGGGCGAACCTTGGCGGCAAGAGTGAGCGCACAAAAGAGCTGAGAAGCATGACCCCGCAGGGCTTTGCGAGGGCATTCTACATGGCAAACCACTAACAACGAGGCAATCCAATGATGATAGACAGCAAACGACTGCTTTCACAGATCGCAGACGCAATGACCGAAGTGGCGCGTGACCCGAGATACGGCGAGCGTAATGAATCAAGGTTGATGGCTTATTCCCACGTCATCGACATGATCGACCAAGAGACAGCCGCCAAGGACAACGGGTTCGACGCGGCATGGGATCTGTGGGGATACAAGGCGAACAAGGTGGCGGCGAAACGGGCGTGGAAGCGACTGTCCAGGTCAACCCGGCAGCAGGTCATGGATCACATCCCAAGATTTAAGGCGGCACTCCCCGAGTGGCACAGCCTCCCGCTGTTCTCGTCGTACCTGAACGGGCGCAGGTGGGAAGACGAGGACCTGCCATCAGAGATAAAGACGGACCTGCGACTCATGACCTACGACGAAGCGCTTAGACACGCGCAGCAGGTCGGCAAACCGTTCAGCCCGATCCTGTACCAGCCGGTGTCGCAGCCGAACAGCAACAAACCACTTTGGAAATACACGGGGGCATGAAATGACAGGGCGAGAACTGGCGAAGAAACATGAGGCCGAACTGGTAGCGCTGTACAAAACCGGAATGCCTATCCGCAAGGTGCGGGCGCAATTGGTCAAGCAAGGCGCTTCGATACCAGAGCGGGAGATCCGGGTCGTGCTGGATGAGAACGGGCTACCAAGGCGAATGAGGCCGGGTGGGAAGGCTATCGAGCTGAACAAGGGGCGCACATGGCCCGAGCGGCTCGACTTCTACGAGAAGAAGTTCGGCAACCACATCGACGCGATTAATCAGGTCCTACTTGAGTTCGCGCCGCCCGGTCAGACATCCGATACGTCAGCGTATTCACCTGCCATGAAAGAGAGGTCTATGAATTTCAAGCACTTACGAAAAGGGTAGGCTTCGGGCGAATTGTGAATTTCGCGCTGGGGTCAAGAAGGGTCGGATCAAATGGTCCGGCCCTTCTTATTTTCAGACATGGCAAAGAAGCGAAGAAGGGGGCCTCGGCACAGATACCGCAAGACGGCCCCGGACCCGATACCGATGGAGAAAAGACGGGCCTCTTGTCGGCAATGGATCGCGGACAATACCAACATAGACCCGACAACGCTCATTAGCGATAAGGTCTTGGCCGATGTGCTTGTAGCAAAGCACCCGATTGGTACCGATTGCCCGCACAGCCAAGTAATACACACGGTCAGCGGATCGCTCCTTGCCAGCAGATTCCGAGGCGATCAGCCCGATCAGGATAGCCAAGCGCCCCAAGAAATCACAAGTGTATACGTGATTGACACGGACTGCGGAAAATTCATAAAGATCGGCAAAACAAAGCGACCCTCGCGGAGGTTCATGGCATTACAGACGGCGAATCCCAACCCGCTTGTGGTGTACAAGGTGTTTTCGGGCGTAACGGCTGACTATGAAGCCAGCTTGCATGACCGATTCGCCAAGCGCCGAATAAGCGGGGAGTGGTTCGAGGTCAAAGAGGACCTGCTTAGGTGGGTCATAGAAATGGGACAACCAACGCCCGTTAAAGATTGGTAGCTGCGAAGCGATACCGGCTCCGGCGGCGGAACACACATACAGGGTGCGCTGAGTGAGAGATTAGTTCGACTCTAACTTATGGCTTGAGACACGCCATGAGTCGAAGTCCCTTTGTGTCGCGGAGATAGAAGTGAAACTGAAGTGAGCACAGGCCCCTGTAGATGTCAGGACGCCTTGGTGGAAGACAGTTTGCCCAATCCTGAAGATGACGGCTTTGCCCCCACCTCCTTGCACGACACATGTGGCCAGCCCTGAGAAAGTGGGAAAAATATATTTATTGTGAGCAAAAATCGCTCGTTTATGAGTCTTTAGAAGGGGGGGCCTATAACCGCATTGCGGAAAGGGTTTGAACTGCTCGCTTAAACCTCACCAGCGGCGGAACATAGGACACTCAATGCCAAGCGAGTGAGCAGAATCGAATCCATACAGAAGCCAACAAGTGCATAGGAATTAGGACAGCAGAAACAAGTAATACAGGGAATAGCCTAAATGGTATAGATGAAGCGATTGAGAAGAAGTAAACACCGCAAGGGCAAGAAAAGACTGCATAAACACCCTGGAGGCATATAAAATACCCTTTATCGGCCTATGTGGAAATAAAATGTGCTTTTCGCTTGACACGTTCGTGCATATTCCGTATACTGCGGGTAAACCAAACGGAAATGGGATGGATGCAATAGTGACACTCTTGGGCTACGAATACAATGTTCGCTACGATCTGATTGACGGCGACTCGTCAGTTGGCGTGAAGCCAGGCATTGCGGTCCTGAGTGTCATGCCACGAAAGGAGTGCGTGCCGAGTGGTTGGGAGGAGCGGTGGATGGATCTGTACATCCGAATATTCCATGACGAAATAAC
>Ga0100403_1002472_pt1 | contig 14758 bp, 12 predicted proteins | sample CryGeymet201501t_FD_83663 | JGI IMG/M metagenome (GOLD analysis project Ga0100403, IMG submission 83663) | Groundwater microbial communities from Crystal Geyser aquifers in Utah, USA - Crystal Geyser metaG 2015-01t | ecosystem: Environmental > Aquatic > Deep subsurface > Groundwater | place...
AAGTGTTTTTCGATCGTTGTCTAAATCTGACTTCTTAAAAATCTTAAAAATGGGAAAATGGATTCAAAAAGCTAAAAACGATATACTTATCTCAGAAGGTCAAAAAGTTGAAAAAATGGAACTGATCTATAAAGGAAGAGTAGGGATTGTTGTCAATCAGCAAAAGATTGCTGAACTTGAAGATCTAAAGTTTATTGGCGAAATAAGTTTTTTAACACAACATCCTGCGAGCGCTACAGTGATCGTTGAGGAAAACTGTGAAATGCTTATGTGGGATCAGGAAGCATTAAGAGAAATGTTAAAGAAAGCGCCCCAACTGTTGTCATGTCTTCAAGCTGCTATTGGTTTGCAGATTTCAGATCAAATGAGTAAACAGAATCAAAAACTTGCAGCTTAAGCTTGTGTTTTTGGTTATGAATCGCCTAAACTTTTTCTATGAAAGAAATATCTCATAAAGTGAGCTCCTTTAAGGACAGTATTTTTGCCACGATCTCTCGTGAAGCTGTCAATAATCAAGCTGTAAATTTAGGCCAAGGTTTCCCTGATTTTCCAGGACCACAATGGATTATTGATATTTTGAAATCAGCCTACCAATATGAAGAAAATGCATCACAGCAGTATGCTCCTTTTGCAGGAGTCTTAGCGATGAGAGAAAGTGTTTCTCGTCAATATTTGAAAAAGTATAGTATTACTTATAATTCTGAAACCGAAATCACCATTATGAATGGTGCGACGGAAGGCATTTTTTGTACTTGTTTAGCTTTACTCAACCCCCTCGATGAAGTCATCGTTTTAGAACCTTTCTATGACTCATATAAATCTTCTATTGAATTGGCCGGAGCAAAGGCCATCGCTTCAACGATTAATCTTCCTGACTTAAGCATTGATTTTGATCACCTCGAAAAAATTGTTTCATCTAAAACTAAAATGCTGATCTTGAATAATCCTCATAACCCAACCGGAAAAGTTTTTACACTAGAAGAGATTACTCAAATTTCAATTTTTGCCCAAAAGCATGACCTTTATATTCTATCAGATGAAGTTTATGAGTTTTTGACCTTTGATGAAAGGGCCCATCTGCCCATTGCGACTCTCAAAGAAGTAAGAGATCGAGTCATTACTATTTCCTCAGTGGGCAAGACGTTTGGAATGACGGGGATGAAAATTGGATGGGTGTGCGCCAATGAGAAAATTTCTCATGCCGTTAGATTGGTTCACCAATTTAACACATTTAGTGTTCATCACCCGAGCCAAGTCGCTTTTGCCAAAGTGATAGATCAAAGTGACTATTATCTGCAACAATTTAAAGTGACTTATCAGCAAAAAAGAGATTTGTTTTATTCTGGCCTTCAAAAAGCAGGTTTTTCTCCTCTTCAAAGTGAAGGGACGTACTTTATGATGTGCCCAATCCCGAATGAATTAGATGATGTTTCATATTGTATGGAACTCATTAAATCAAAAAAAGTGGCCACAATTCCACCGAGTTCATTTTATCTCAATTCTGATCAAGGTAAAAAGTATATTAGATTTTGTTTTGCTAAAAAGGACGAAACTTTAAGTCAAGCATTAAGAAATTTAAGCTAAAACTTGTACTCAAATCCTATTCCAAGTTTGTGTTGCATATCGAGATGACCTTTATTACTGATCTCTTTGGCTCCGTACTCTCGAGCATAGCGCTCGTCTTCTTGGGCCACTGCTGCCTGTAGATAAATGAATCCATTTTTTGAGACAGACCATCTTTTTGTTACTTCAATCCCATAGTTTTGATCTTTTTCTTTGTCTCGATAAACCTTTCCATCCCAGTAAACACGTCCTTCCCAACTTGCAAAACTTTTTCCTTCATCAGTCGTTCCTTTCCATTCAACTTTGAGATCACCTCTGGCCGAAACGTATTGTCCTTCACGTTCATTGGAGAACTGTGCACCGGCAGCAAGATCACTACTGACTTTATATTTGTCTGTTTCTTTTATTGTAAAATTACGCCCTAATTCCGTGAAGCCAGAATAGCGTATGGTTTTTTCTTTATAATCAACATAATGATATTGAATATTTCTTTTATCCATCGAATGCCAGCCTTCCTGAATTTTTTTGGCGAGACCGTTATTATCATCAAAGACTTCTCTTTTTCCGATAACTTTGACATAGAAATCGGAAGAGCCAAGTTCTCTTTTTACTTCAAGCTCAAGTCCATCGATAGTCAGAAATTCTTGATAGTATTTCCCTTGGTCATCATAGGAAACAATTTGTTCAATAGGTGTGCCATTATAGGTGTAGACCGTCCTTCGCTGTGGCTTTACTCGGCCATAACCCTGAGTAGTATTTTTTAAACTAATATTGCCTTTCTCAAATTCAAGATTGATTTTATTAACCAGTCCAAAGGTTTTTCCTCTGTCATCTCCATCTATACCATGATTGAACTTTGTTATTCCCAAGGCGATTCCACCACCGTGAAGAAAATTATCATTTGAGCTATTTAGCTCGTAGCCAACGCCCAAAATTTCTCCCATTAAAAAGAAACCTTTTTTCGCCAATTCCGTTTTAACAATGGCGTGATCAACATCTTTATTCTTATCAGTTTCTTTAAAGTCGATCGTATACTGACTTGGTCCTGTCAGTACTTTGCTAGCACTTGGGCATGGACCATTGTTTGTCTCTAAAAGACTAAGAGCAAGGCTTTGTGTTTTAAATGCTTGTTGGAGTTCTTCCTCAGGTGTTGGATTACTCAGACGTAAAGAAAGGGAATGGGTGGTTACGACTTCTTTAACTTTTTCGTAATCGTTGCCGGGGAGGTAGGGCAGTGCAAGGTCTATGACCTCTTTATAGGCATGACGCGGAAAAGAAATATTCTTTTTCTTGTCGTTAAAAAGATAGCTTTTACTTTTCTCGTCGTAACTAATTTTGATTTGATTGTTATGAAAAAGAATGAGTTCATCTGCAAAGGCAGAATGACAAATGAGAAATAGGAAAAAGATGAGCTTTTTCATACTACTTTATCGGAATCTGGATTGACGTCTTTATGCGTAATGTCGTCTAATATTGTATAGAGGGGTTCTACTTGTCAGATAAAAATGATCAACAATTAGCATTGTTTGAAAATGATCAAAAATTTGATCGATTTACGGCCAAATCCATTCTCAAATCTGTTTTTGGACATCAAGAGTTTAGAGGACCTCAGGAGCGTATCATCGCTCAGATCATGGCAGGTGAAGATGTCTTGGCGTTAATGCCGACAGGTGGAGGGAAATCGCTCTGTTATCAGCTTCCTGCGCTTGCAAGGGAAGGGATGGGAGTTATTGTTTCACCACTTATTTCACTTATGCAGGATCAAGTGCAAACTCTGAATGAACTTGGTGTTGCTGCGCGATTTTTGAATTCAAGCTTAAGTCTCAAAGAACAAAAAAAAGTTGAACAAGAGATTGTCGAAGGGGCAGTCAAAATTCTCTATTTATCACCAGAGAGAATTGTAAAAAGTGCAACTCTTTCGATGCTACGAAAGTGTGAAATTTCTGTTATTGCCATTGATGAAGCTCATTGCGTCTCTCGTTGGGGGCATGATTTTCGACCAGAGTATCTTCAACTCTCTAAGCTTAATAAGACATTTCCTGATACTCCACGAATAGCTTTGACTGCAAGTGCGGATAAAAGAACTCAAGTCGATATTTTAAAGCATCTCAATTTAGTGAAAGCGAAAGTCTTTAGAGCTTCTTTCGATAGACCGAATATCACCTATCATATCGAGAAGAAAAAAACCGATCAACAGTCTGAACTTCTCTCCTTTCTGGAAAGTCATCAAGATGAAACGGGCATCATTTATTGTTTATCTCGTAGAAAAGTAGAAGAGACCGCTGAATTTTTAAACCAACAGGGTATTGAAGCTTATCCATATCACGCAGGATTAGATCGCAAAACTCGTCAAGATCACCAACAAAAATTTACTGATAACGAGAACGTCATCATCGTCGCGACCATCGCTTTTGGTATGGGGATTGATCGTCCAGATGTTCGCTTTGTTGTTCATATGGACATGCCTCGAAATATAGAATCTTATTATCAAGAAACAGGTCGTGCTGGCAGAGATGGGCAAGAGTCCGTTGCTTATATGATGTACGCTTTATCTGATTTTGTTGTAATGAAAAGTATGATCTCGCAGTCAGTAAAGTCTACCCATCGTCTCAACGTCGAATTTGGTGGTTTAGAAGAGATGCTCGCCTTATGCGAGACTCATCATTGCCGCAGACAGAGCTTGCTTTTGAGCTTCGATGAGATTTATCCAAAAGCCTGTGGAAAATGTGATAATTGTCTAACTCAAATTGATCAAAGTACACTTTTTAATCTTTCTAAAGAAACTCTGATCGCTTTGAAGATTTTGCATTTGAAAAAAGATACGTACGATTTTCAAGATTATATCGACTTCTTCAAAGGGCTTATTACTCTTAAAGTGAGAGAGTCAAAGGACTTTGAGTTAGAAGGTTTTGGCCTTTATATGAACGCAACGGAGAAAGGGATAAAATATTTTTTACGTCAACTGGGCATCTTGGGATTTATAAAATTTAAGTATGAAGACAACGTTACGCTTAGCTTGGGACCTAAGGCTTTAGAGTTCTTAAAAGAGCCTTTTCCTGTTTTGCTAAAGTTTTCTCCTCTTCAATATGGGAAGACGTCGAAAAGTAAAACTAAAACAAAATCGACTTCAACCGCTCCGAGGAAAATTGACCTCAAGCCTATTTCAAGCAAGGGAAGACAAGAGCTCTTCCTGCGCTTAAAAGAATTGAGAAGAAAGCTGTCTAAGGAAAAGAGAATTCCTGCATACAAAATCTTCAATGACAAAACATTAGAGCAGTTAAGCCAAAAACGACCAACTGAGCTTAAAATGATGCTCGAAATTGACGGTGTTGGAGACTATAAGCTTAAAAAGTGGGGAAAGATTTTTCTCAATGAAATTCACTCTCATTCATGAAACCTCAAGTAAAAAAAAGAATCGGTCTCGGTGAGTTTTTTGTATTTCGGTTTATTTTTATATTATTCTTTTCATTAATTCTGGTTCTTGGGTTCTCTGTATTTACTAATCATTTAATTTTTCTTCATGTTGCTTCAGTCACAATGGGAGTATTGATCGAAAAGTTTCTTACTAAAATAAGGAAAAATGTAAATACCAGAGGGATTATTTTTTTTACAATTTCTACTATTGTAATGCTCGTTTACTGGGCCAACTTCTTACTTGGTTTAGACTAAGGAGATATCAAAGCACAGAGGAAGATTTTGTTCAATCTTGAATTCATCCGCTTCTTTTCGCAAAACAACTTGATACAGAGACATTGAAGTGGAATTACTTATGAAGCCCTCTAGAGAATGGAAAAAAGATTTTTGTGAAAAGTCTGCAAAGGCCAAACAATGATAGCTTTTCATTTTTGGTGACTTCCAAGCCTGATGACAGATGAGATTGAAGACGTAGTTTTGATCACTGGAAGAAAGATCACTAGAAATAGTCAGAGTATTGAGATAGAGAACTTTAAATTCTTCTTTAACTCTAAAACGTGCTCTCGGTGAAAGAAGAATTTTTCCAATCATTTTTAAAGGTAATGGGATCGCCTCAATGACAATTCTTTTATGCGGAGATGGGGACCATAATTGAGTAAACCCGATGATTTTATCATCCTTTTTAATCAGTAAATATTCTGCTTTTTCAAATTTCATACGGCGAGGCCATTCTTCAGAAGTATAGCCGAATTGCAATTGTGAATGGCAGTGATTTAGGAAATCTGTTATTTCTTTTGAGTCAATTGCTTGAGTTCGTTTTACCGAAAACCCCTGTCGAATTTTGCAGCCTTTGTATCTTCCAAGAAGATTGACCATCTTATACTTTGAAATTTCATTATACTGAAAACTTAGGCGGCTTTGTCCTACAAGAGCTTTTTTGGCAATAAGGTTGCTATCGATCATGGCGGTAACAAAATAATGGACTTGAGATAGTTCATCAATCTGATGAGAACTTTGCATAAGGTCGTTATAAAAATCTCTCCAGGCCCTAGTGGAGCTCAATTGGGGACGAACTCTTAAATCTCCCAAATAACCAAGTAACTGTTCATTTCCATTTATAAACGAAGGACGTAAAGATAGTGAGCCTACTGCTAAAATCTGATGCTGTTCACGATAGACAAAAACATAAAACTGTTCTGATTGAAGAGATAAAAAAGTGAAAAAATTTGGGGAGCGTTGATAGGAGAGTTGTAGACCTTGTCCTTTCATGGGTAAATTTTCAAAAAAACTTATAATATCCTCATTATCTTCTTGAGAAGCTATGGCCATTCCAGGATGTCGTTCTATCAAATCTTGTAAATTCATATCCAAAAATCGATCACTTTGCTTGATTGGAAAGAATGGATTTTGGGATCATTTTTCACACCCCAATGGCGAAGTCTTTCGATGGCAACATGAACTTCATCGGCGGGAGTTGATCTAAAGGTACAAATGGGGTCATGCTTGAGTGATAAACCTTGGTTGAGCATAATCTCCACATCTTGATTAATGACTTTACGAGTGTAGAAGCGGACAACGGGTTCAATGATTCGAGAACCCCATTCTACTTTGTAAGCAATATAAGTATAGACTCTCGACTTCATGGTTGAGACAGGAGTCATCTGAGAATTGATAATAAAACCATTTTCCCCAAACCAGTAATCGACTCGAGTTAAATTGGGATAAATAAATTGATCGGTATGCTTCATCGGAGCATTAGTGGGATTTAATAATTTTCGAGCCACCCAAGATAACTTATCTTCTTTTTGATGATAGGTTACGGTAACCCTTCCTTCTTTTGTTTCGACAGTCATTGGTACTTTTTGATTTTTAAGATCTCGAAACCAACCAGAATGAACAAAGACGGTATGAGGAACGTCCATGAAGTTCTCTGCCAAATTTGTGACTTCATTTTCAAAGTCAGTGATCATGACATAGGATCTCCAACCTCTTTCTTGATAAAAAGGAAAACGCCAAGGAGGAGCAGGATTCTCTGGAGGATTGTCGCCCATCCAGACCCATATGGCACCATCTTGTTCGACACAAGGAAATGAGGTTAAGCAATGATTATAGGTTTTTCCTGACTCTGGTCCTTCACTTGGAATATGTGTAACTTCACCTGCTTCATTGTATTCCCAACCATGATAAGGGCAAACGAGCTGACCGCTTCTCACTTTTCCGCCCATTGAAAACTTTGTATGGCGATGGAGGCAGCGATCGGGGAGACAAGAAACATCTCCATTCTTATTTCTAAAGAGGACAAGGGGATTATCATAAATGACTAATCCTAAAGGTGATGAATTAAGTTCGTGGGAAAGACATGCGATATACCAATTGTTTCTGATTAAACCATCTCTTTCTTGTAGTGAATTCATTTGAGCTCTCCAAGATTCCAAATCTCTTCATTGATTAAGGTCAAAGATTCTATTTTTATTTCGCCTGCTACCATTCCTTTTCTTTCAAAAAGATCAAAATAAAATTGTCTTGCTTGCGGAAGAACCATAATCTTTGCTTCTTGTAATTGGCCAAGATCTCTCGCAAGAGAGTAATGATAATTACTCTTTAAAAAATGATCAACGACTTGTGGATCGGAAACCTTATCATCTTGCGATTCGATTAATAATACATAATAAGATTTCTGAGTTGTGCATTGAACAGCAATAAGAGAGATAGGGACAAAATTCGAATTAATTCCTTTGGCATGTTCAAAAAGTTGTTCAGCTGTTTCTGGAGATAACTTTTCTCCAACCAAGTCGATATCGCGCATTCGACCAAGAAATCTTAAAATGGGATTTCCATTATAAAAATCTTCAACTCGTAAGAGATCGGGAATTTTATAACGGATAAAACCTGATCCTGTTGTCACGATGGGGGAAACCTTATCATTGATTTTTAATTCCCATGAGGCCTTAACAGTTTGATCAGATGAATCTAGAAATTCATAAAAATGTGAATTGTATGCCAGCAAAGTCTTATGATGAAAAGGAATTGTAATAACAGCTTCAGTTGTCAAAAGACCTTTCCCTTGGAAAGAAACATGAGGAAATATTTTTTTTAATTGATCGGCCCAAACTTGACTGCTTCCTGTATCCCAACAAGAAATGAGAGCAAGTTGTGGCCAAAGCTTTTTCAAAAAATCCTTATTCAGAGTTTCCGAATGATCTCTTAAAATTTTTGCCTGAGAGTTATTTTGAGGACATTTGAGTGGGTAAGTCCATTTGCCTTCTTCTAAAATGGAAATGACCTCTTCTTTCCTTACTTTCAATTCTTCAAGCATTGATATGAGGTAAGTCGGAGACCAAACTGAAATGAGAGAAAGGTCTTGAGAAGAGCAGAGGTAGACAAGACTGGCAAGGATTGAGTCTCTAGAAGTTGGTAGACTTTGAATTCCAGATGGTACGGCCATGATATTTTTAATAAAAATCTTTTTCCACCAGGGCATGACTTCAACATCATCACTCGAACAATGTTTCCTCATATCATCCGGAATCCAAGACAATGACCAATAGTGCTTTCCTTTTTTGATGGCAGGGTAAGAACGAAAGAGATCTCCTAACCAAGGAGAAATACCAGCATCAAATTCATTTTTAAGAGCATCAGTATAGGGTATCCATTTTCTTTGATGAGTAGATCCGCTTGTTGGATGAAAAATGAGTTGAGGATCTTTTTTTTGATTTTCGATCAGTTCAGAGTAGTGGGAATAATCGGTAAGAGGATATTGCTTTTTAAATTCTTCATAACTTGTCGTCTTCGGTAACAATTGCTTGAGCTTCTTTTTCTGTTGTTCTTTGAAAAGAGGCATTCCTTGAAGAAAGGCTAAGTAGCTTCGTTTGTAGAAAACAGAAGCAAATTCATGAGAGAGTCTTTGCAATAAATTCATTCACAATAGAGTATCATGAGAGGGTAGTATTAGGGAGTTGTTTTAAAAGGCGCAACCAGCTTTAAGCCAAATTTACGCATTGTTTTATTAAGTATTTTGAGAGGATGGACGATTGCCAAAAGCAAGCTGACCTCTCCAAGGCAAACTAATTCATCGCCATTTTCCCAACCTTGATTTTTGTCAGCAAAAAAACGAATCTTTGGATATTTCTCTCTCATTTGCTCCGTGATTGGAGCAACAAAATCTCTCAGCCTTTCATGCCGTCCATCGTCAAAAGACAGGATTCCCTTTTCTTCAACAAAGCGAGCAGGGTAGAGTTTTTCAGAAAGTTCTTTCATCAGAGCGGAAATGGGCTTGGGTGTTGGTTTGTCATAACGAGGGTAATAATTAATAAAGTTGTTCGCCATTAATAGATAAGTTTTGTAGCCTTTGGAAATGAGAAACCACCAGACTGGTGATAAAGGTCTTTTCATTTTTGCGAGCATTATATTTTTTAAGAATTCCATGGTGAGTGCTGCTGTTCCCCAATAGCTCGGGTCTATGATCGTATCCCCTGAATATATAATATGATAATGACGGCCTTTGTTTTCAATATCATAACTGGTGAGAGTGCTGAATCCTTTCAATTCTTTTGTCTTTGATTGAAGGAGGATGATGGAAGTTTTCTGTAACATGTCTGTTTCAAATTGTTCAAAAGAAACATTGTCATAAAAGTTATTATAAAGATTGAACATCTCTAATCTGTTTTGTGCTGTTATTTTATCTATCGCGATGGTTTTAGCGCTTAATTTTTTCCAAGGCATTATCATGATTTTCTCTCTTTATGACCTAAGGATTCCGAGCTCATTTTAGCCTTTCAAAGGCATTTGAGACAATGACCATGCAAAACTTTCGTTCACGAATCAATTCCCATGTAATTTCAGTTAGTTCTTGCTAGAATGAGGGTATCTTGGAGGCTGTTTTATGGCAATTCTTCTGTTCTTAGCGACTTTAGGGACTGGGCTGTTCTTTTACTGGAAGCAAAATCAACGACCCGAACTGGGGGGGGCGCTCTCCTTAGCAAAGGCCTTTTGGTTGATCTATGCCATCTATACGTGGTTTCTTTTTATGCCTTACAACATTTATGTTTTAAAGCTTCCGCCCTTTGTCACTCAGGTTTGGATGATCTTTTGGTTTTGGATGTTGTTTAGAGGCATCATCGAAATTTTTATGATGTATGTGACAAAAAATTGGTCTCCCATTTATGGAATTACACATGATCTTTCATGCCTTTTTATTTTAGTCGGAGGCACAGTCATTTATTGGCCTCAGTTTTTGATGATTCCAAATATTATTCTTTATTTTCATTTTTCACTGATCCTCTCACTTTGTTTAGAAACCTATTACGCATGGGGATTTTTTAAAATCGTCAAAGAGAAAACGAAAGGGGAAGAAGCGATTTGGTTTGCTTCGAAGGAGGATCCCCGTTTTAAAAGGTTGGTTATTTTAACAAATATAATGAATTGGCCGCTTTATCTCATTCTCGTTATTTATCTCTATTTCTTGACCATTTAAAGGCTTTGCCGACATGGCCAAAAGTCTCAATCTTCAGGCATAATATGGGGAATAAATCCTTGGTTTGGAGCTAGGTCAAATTGAAAAAGCGTTACCTTATCCCATTCATTTTTAGTCTAACGTTGGGATCATTTATTTTCTGGTTTTTTGCAAATCCAGGCGAAGCAACTTCAAGTGAAGCTTTTCAAAAATGGTCGAACGAGAGACAGGTCAATCTGACAAAACAAAAGTTAATGGAAGTTGAAATTTTCTCTCCCAAATTTAATTTTGAATCTTTAGAAGTTGTCTATGTTGGACCTGGAAAACCTTATTTTAGTTGGTGGGGACATTTATTATTAAGATTTGTAGGCTCTGGAACTCAGCCTGAAAAAGATTTTGCAGTTGGATTTGTTGCCGACTTTAATGATTTCCCTTTGAATAAGTATAAAGGGCTCATGGGTGGTTATACCGTCATGGCGAAGCTCGATACTCTTGAGAATTATTATCGTGACTATGTCGTTAATCAAAATCGCGAATTTGTACGTTATCCCCTGGCGAGCACTCAATTACAAAGAGATTTGCTGAAAGAGAATTTGAAAACATGGATAAAAGATCCTACGAAACCTGGTAGTTATTCTTTTGCTAAGAATAATTGTGTTGGACTAATGGCCAATTTGCTTGAGGAATCACAGTTTAGAATCAAAGGGCATGATAGTTTCTTTCCTGATGATTTCATAAAAAATCTCAGTTCAATGGGAGTTCTCTACCAATCAGGCAAGTCGATTGGTTTAGTCGGTGCTTTGAAATAATTAAATTTATGAGCTAAAGTTCTCTTGATCGATGAGAGCTTCAAATTCTGGGTCAATAGGCTTTGGTGCTTGTTGAGATACTTTTTCTAATCCTTTCCACATTCTCAGATAGATAGACCAAAACCCAATGCGACTATTATTATCGACGAACTTAGGTAGATGAATCCAAGGCACATGGGGATGTTGATGATGGGCCAGGTGATCATGGTAATTTAAGAAAAAAGCTTTTGTCAGAGGGTTCACTTTTAAATTCCAGGCCCCATCTCTTATATCTCTGACCGAATAGGCATGATCTGCATATTGTAGACCAGACCATTGAATCGCAAATCCTGCATAACAAACAATCCAACCTAGAAAATTTACTCCTAAAAACATAAACAAGGAGATTTGCAGCAGGAGTGAGAATAGAATTTCTAATCTCATCACAACCATTTCCTTAGGAGATAATTTTAAAAAATTTCTGAGCATTCCAGCGCCGCCTAAACGGCCAACTTCGTAATGGTCTTTGCCTGCAAATGGAGAATTGAGAAGTGTTTTTGGAGAGAGAAGCAACCATAAAGCACCAATCGGTGGATTGGTCCAGTAGACTCCTGTTAAAATGGCGTAAAGCATTGATGACTTTAGCAATCGACTGTCTTTCTCGTGATAGGCTTCAAACATTTCAAAATCGGTTCGATTTTGACGATGATGATTGAGATGGCACCTTTTCTGAAAAGAAAATCCCGTCGGGAAAAAAGCTGCAAGAATATTTCCCATAAGATAATTAATATTTTTATTTTTATGAAAGTTTGAATGTACCGCTTCGTGAAGAAGACTAAAAGTAGTGTTGCCTATGAAAGAAAAACAGATAGAGCAAAAAATGAGTACTCCCCAAGAAGGGTTCATTGATGCCAATCGCAATAAAAAGATCATTAAAGATAATGAGAATAGGGCAATCATAAGGTTGAGTTGAGAAGGGATCGAAATGTCGAAACCTTTATATTTTTTGTCCACTTTCATATTTTTCTCTATATGTTTCACAATTATTCAAATACCACTTTTTAAGCTTAGGCAATCCATGGAGACCGACATTGGGATGGATATGATGCATGCAATGATAACCAATGTTTCGTGGAGAGAAAAAGAACTTTCCCCATAACGAATGATGATGATCAAAAGTTGATTCAATCAAAGTATAGACATTTTTGTCGGGGTAAATGTCGTATTCATGTTCAATAAGGAGACGATAGATACACATGACTCCAGCAACAGGAATGACCAGATAATAAGTAAAGAGCAATTGAGGAAAAATGAAAGCCAGAACCATTAAACACATATGAAATAAGGCCAATGGCATTTCCTCTCGCGCGCAGTTAATAACTTCATCATCATGAGTAAGATCTTTTTTTGAAACATCTTGAAGAAAAACTTTAGCGTAGGAATTTCGTAGTTGTGGGATGAAATAAGAAACTGATCCATAAAAACTTCTGAAAATCCAAAAAGGAACAAAAAAGAGTCCTTTTTTGAACGTCAGAAAAAAGCGTTGCACTCCTGTGCACTTTTTGTTGATGTTGAAATAAGGATCATTAACCATCAATGTATTTCGATGATGTCTTATATGATGATAGGCCATGGCGTTAGCAGTTGTTCCAATCGGATAACCCGAAAGAATTTCAAGCAACCTCATTGACCACGTTTTATGCTTTAAATTGAGGTGCGATAGATCGTGGAGAATGACTCCAAAGGCATGAAGTCGACCAGCGATAATCATTGCCCAAATGGGATAGAGATAAAATGATGTTTGGAACATCAATAGTGAAGAGGAAAGGAGAATGAACCAATCAAAAGCGAGATCAATATAAAGTTTTTTTAAGTTTGGTGGAACCAAGAGTTCACTTGGTACATCAGAGCGCTTAAATGAGTTTACGATACGATCATTCAATCTGATCACTCCTTGGGTTATTATAATAGCTTAAATAATTAATGAAGTGTTCGTCATGTTTTGATGGAATGATTTTTCCACTTAACCGAGCTATTTACTTTGGGTAAGGGACTTTGTAAGCCATATGTCACCGAAAAGTGATATAAGGAAGCCTAATCCCATCATGGGTCCGAATTCTCGAGGTGGAGCAAAATAGGAAAAAAGGAAAAAGAGGCAAGAGCAGGCCATGATAAAGCCAACTTGCAGCGCGCATGATTGATGATACTCAATTCCAAGTCCTTTGCCCTCTCGCTTTTCAGCAAAAAGGAATTGAATACCATTATCTCCTGTAAGCCCAACCATCATACAAATAAAAACACAGGACAAGAAATTGATCTGAATTTTCATGATGGCCATCATGATCAGAAGACATGAGGGACCCCATAGACTTCCCAAAGTGAAGGCCCAAGCCTTTGGATATTTAAAGATGAGAGCAATTCCAAAAATAATAAGTCCGACTAAAGCAAGAGAAATTCCCAAGCTCTTCATTAAAGCTAGAGGAACTTTATCCATAAATTCGTTGTAAGAGACAATTTCTCCAATCAATTGGCAATCATTTTTACAAATGCTTCGTATCTCATGGAGGGACTTTTTAAGGTTTTGAAACTCTGAGTTTTTAAAGTAAAGAATATGACGATAGGAGAGCAATTCTCCTCTGTAGCGCTTCATCAACGGATGTTGGTCAAGATTACTGAGGATGGCCTTTTTGTAATGAAAAATATCTTCGGCAAGTAGAAAATTCTCAATATCAAAAATACTTTCAACCATCGAAATGTTTTCTAATTTTTTTATTTGATTCAAAACCATGAGTTGATCTTCTCTGCTTTTCTCAACTTCAAAGACTAAAGAAGCCTCAGATTCCCAGCCTCGGGATTTCGATAAAGATTGAAAGTCTTGAACAAGGGGATGGTTTTTAGGAAATAAGGCCAGAGGAGAGTCAGAGATTTGAAGGTTTTGCAGGACAAAAAAACCACCAACATAAGTTAAGAGTAATCCAAAGGCGACAAATCTTGGAGGAGTCATTCTATCGAGCTTTTTTGTCCAATGAGAAAATGAATTCATCCGTTGAAAGTTTTCTTTAACTAAAGTCGTTAAACCTAAGCTTTTCATAATTGATGGAAGCAGAAAGAAAGTAGCGATCCACTCTAATACGGCCCCAATAGAAGCCCATAGGCCAAAGCGACTAATGATATCGATATCAGTAAAAATAAGACTACCAAATCCCACAACAGTGGTTAAAGAAGTAATAAGACTTGGCCAAAAGAGACGATCAAGAGATTCCTCTATTGAATGGCCTTTCGCCTGTTCATGGCAAATGAAGAGAAAATCTTCCAAGCTCGCAACCACAATCATAGTGAAGAGACCTGAACTCAAAATTTCCATTGAATAACCAAAGATGGCCATCAATCCATGAACGAGAATTCCTGACCATAAAAAAGTCAGGATGAGGAGAATTCCAGACTTGAAAGTCCCGAATAACCATTTCATGAGAAAAAACAGAACGAAAAGAAAGAAGAGATTGACCTTCATATTATAGGCAACACCAAGAGTTGCGTAGTA
>Ga0100403_1002475_pt1 | contig 14751 bp, 19 predicted proteins | sample CryGeymet201501t_FD_83663 | JGI IMG/M metagenome (GOLD analysis project Ga0100403, IMG submission 83663) | Groundwater microbial communities from Crystal Geyser aquifers in Utah, USA - Crystal Geyser metaG 2015-01t | ecosystem: Environmental > Aquatic > Deep subsurface > Groundwater | place...
CGGCCACGTCGCTGGCAATGTCGCTGTCATCTCCGAAGGAGCTGAAATCGCCCCGCTCAAGCTCTCGCACGGCCTGGGCCGCAATGGTCGAGGTGGCGATGGTGATGGGCATCTGGCCTCCGGGGGCGGCGGACGGAACTGGCGAGGCCGGTTGCCCGGCCCCGCCCGCTGGCATCAGGGCATGATGTAGGCGATGCGGAAGGGCATCGAGCCCGCGCCGGCGGCATCGGCCTGGGCGTGTTTCCAGATCCCGATGTTGCCGCCCGGATCGGCGGCGAGGCCCAGCACTTCCCACAACGGCTTGCCATGGTTGGCATCGCCAACGGCAATGGGGGTGACGATGTTTTCCGTCACCTTGGTCTGATAGACCAGCGCGGCGGGATCGGTCTCGGTTCCGATCACGATCTGGGCGAAGCCGTCGCCGGCCACGTCGAAGAACGTATCTTCGTGCAGGAGCGCGATCGAGGGAATGTCGGCCAGGTGATACTTCGAGGTGTTGCTGTCCGTCGCCGCGTTGGTGACGGTGCCGGTGGCGAGGATCAGTCGGCCGCGCGCGGCCTGCGGATCGGGCGGGGTGGAGCCCGACACGAACGGATCGTGGATCAGGCTGGAGTTGGTGTTCACAACGGCCATGGTGGCCTCCTTTGGTGTAGAAATGGATCAGGCGGCCGGGGCGAGCCGGCCGCCGTCAGATCAGGCTTCCTGGCAACGGATGACGCGCACGCCCTTGTCTTCGACACGGCCAGCGGTCACGTAGGCATCCACGATCACGCGCGGCAAGTTGCGCGAGGACGGATCGTTAAAGATCTGGCCCTCGACGTCTTGCCAGAACCCGGCCATCACGTTGGCCTTGGTCCAGAGCGGCACCAGGCGGTAGCCGTCGGCATCGAGCGGCAGCCGGTTGGTGAAGATCCAGTTGATCCCGAGGAGCTTTGCGGCCTTGCCTTCCCTGATCTGCTCGACATCAAAGGGATTGAGGTTCTTGCCGGTCTCGACGGCCAGGTCGATCAGGTCGGTCTTCTGCTTCGGGGTGATCAGGCCGTAGACCTCGTCCTCGGCTTCGAGCCCGAAGTCCTCAAGCTCCATCGCTTCGGTCGCACTGCGCATCTTGGAAATATTGAGACCGGCGGCGGTGCCGGTGCTGCCATAGTCGACGGCGATGTAGTTGCCGTTGGGCAGTGCCACGGTCGACGTCGGCGTCTTGCCTTCGCTGACCGCGCCGAGGATGCCGCCGCCAGCGAGTTCGTAGCCGCCGCCTGCCTTGGGGCGGATGCCGAGGATCTTGTCGAACACACCGCGCTCGACGCCCTTGATCCAGTTGCGGAACAGGTGCGAGGAGGGATCCATTGCGAAGTCGAATTTTTCTTCCTTGGTGATCAGGCCGCCGGCGTCGATGCCGGTCGGGCGGATCAGCCAGCGCCGCTTGCGCGACGGCGGGTTTTCAGGGTTGCGGCGCGCGTAGTCCTCGACCTCGTTGTAGGTCGCCTCGCCGATAAGGTCGGCGATATCCTGTGCCTCGCCCGAGCCTTGCACGGTCGTCACGGCATTGCGCAGCGGGTTGTTGAGTTGTTGCGAAACCATCTTCACGTTATCGGAGAACGTGAGCTTGTGATGCTCCTCAACGGTCTGTTTGTAGGACATGATGCCCCCTTTCGAAAAATCAGCGATATGGTGAAATTTCGGAGGGGTCAGTCCGGAAAATCCGGGCCCGCACCTGGCGAATTACGGTCGCCTGGCCGCCCGTGCTTTCCGGGTGTCGAGCGGGCCCTTTGCAGGGTCGTCCGCTGCCGCGATCTGATCCTGAAACTTTCGGATATGTCAAGAGGGTTTTCTACATATGCCCCGCGAAATCGTGTCGCGGGGCATATCTGGTGCGGTGTGCCTCAGCCGGCGCTGATTTTTGTCAGCCTGTCGATCTTGGCCTTGATCTCGGCGAAGTTGGCTGGAGCGCGCGCGCCGGGCTTGGTTGCCTCGTAGTATTCACCGCCCGGGCTGCGCAGGCGGGCAAGCTCGGCGCGGGCCTCGGCCGGGGTCATGCCGAGGCCGGTCGCGCCGCCCGCCTTGGCGAGACTGTCTTCGCCCATCATCTGCCCGATCGCGGCGAACAGGCGCAGCGTGTTGGCGTTACCTGCGGCCTTGGTGAGCACGCCGGAGATCTGCGCGATCGCGGTGCCGTCGAGCCCGGCCTGCTCGGCCACCAGCGCGGCGGCCTGTTGAGCACGGGTGAGGTTGGCGGCAAGCTGGTCGCCCCAGTCGCGGCCAAGCTCGGCCATCATCTCGTCGTTGGCGGCCTTGAGCGCGGTATCGTTCTCGACCCCGAGTGCGAGCATCTTCTCGGCGTAGATGTTCACCACGTCCTGAACCAGACCGGGCTCGGCGCCGTGCTTGTGGGCGATCTCGCGCAGACGCGCCTCGGTCGCATCGTCCCAGCTTTCCTCTTTCGGCCAGTTTTCCGGACGGTCGATCTTGTAATCTTCGGGTTTTTCCGGGATCCCGAACAGCGCGGCATTGGCCTTCTTCCATTCGGCGAGCTCCTGCCCCTCGGCGGGTTTGCCGATCAGGCTGTCGGGCGGGGCTTTCAGCTTTCTCTTGGCCGAGCTCTCCATGTCGACGAGCTTGGTCACGGCGTCGAGCGGATCGTCGACGGTGAGCCCGAGTGCCGTGAGCGAACCGCGCTGATCGTCGTTGAAGCGCTCGTCTTCCCACCACCGGGCCGCGCCACCGCCAGAGCCGTCGCCGGGGTTGTCACCGCCGGTTCCGCCTGCCGGGGGATCGCCGGCGCCGCCACCTGCGCCGCCCTCGTCTTCGGCGGCAAGGTTGGCGCGCCAGGCGCCGGGTTTCATGAAATCAAAGCTCATCAGAGGCCTCCATCAATTGGTTGAGTTCCGTCATCGACAGGTTGTGCGCGAGGATTTCGAGCGCGAGATCGCGCCGGCCCTGCTCGCGCGCAAGGCGCAGGGGATCGACCGGCTCCGGCCGCTCGATCCCGTTTTCATCGAAGCTGCGCTCCGACATGGCGTAGAGCCCGCCGAGAATGGCGAGGCTTTCGGCGATCTCGGGGTGCTGGGCAAAGACCCTGCGCCAGAGCCGCGCGCCGTCGGCCGCGCCGCCGCGCGTGGGGTAGATGGCGCGCAGGGCGCCGATCCGGTCAAAGGCAGATCGCGCGCCGGTGTCGACGTGTCCGGTGAGCGCGTTATTGAGCTCGGCCTCGCGCTCCCGGTGCGTCATGCGCGGGATTACGGGCTCAGTCGGCGTAGTGAGGCGGCCGAGAAAACTGCCAAACATCACCGAACCCTCCGCGCCGCGCGCCCGGATTGGGCGAGCCTCAATCGTCTTTCGGCGTCGAGATCGCGCGAGAGTTTTGTGACCTCAGCGCTAAGTTCCGAAATCTCTTCGGTCAGCGAGGTGACCAGGCCAGTGATCTCGATGCTTAGGAGCTCAAGCGCTACATCGAGGTCACTGGCCAGCACGAAACCATCGCGCTCGATCTTGAGGATTGCGCCCATCACGCCGCCCCCATCATCTGCGCCATGGCGTCCATCGGCACTCCGGCGCCGGCGAGGTCTTTCACCACGCCGCCGCCGCGTTCGGCGGCCTGCATCGCCTGCTCGGCCTGCTGGGCCTGGGCGCGCTGCTGCGCCAGCTGGTCGGCGTCGGCGCGCGAGCGCAGGATGCGGGCGGGCAGGCTCGGGCTGGCATCGTGCAGGGCTTCGGCCACCGCGTCGGCGTCGAGCCGGTCGGCATAGCGCGGATCGAGCTGGGTCAGCGGGCCGAGATCGGAGAGGAACTGGCGGATCGCCTGCCCCTCGCGCGCCTGCATGGCCATGGCGGCGGCCGACTGGTAGCGGATGCGCAGCGGCCGGCCCTCGGCCTCTTTCGGCGGCGGCGGAAGCTGGCGGGCACGCCAGAGCATGTTGAACCGGCGCGCGACCTTGAGCGTGCCGTATTCCTCCATCACCCGGTCGGTGTTGGGCGCCCAGTCACGCAGGCGCGCCTCTTCCATGATCATCGTTTCCTCGGTGGTCATGCCGGTGCGGCCCTGGAGCGACATGATCGCCCAGTGAAAGGCGCTCTTGGCCTCCTCGAGCACCTTGTCGCGCATCGCATCGGTGATGCCGATGTTGGCCGAGGCATCGAGGTTTTCGATCATCCTCCGACCGTTGATCGGGTTGATCCCGCCGGCTAGGAGCTGGCCCGGCGCCACCCGGCCATGGATCTGCCAGTCGTCGCGGCTTGGCACCAGCTTGGCCGGGTCGGCGGCGAATTGCGCGGCGCGGATCATCGCCGAGGTCATCCGGTGGTGCACCCGGGCGGCGGGAAGGGCGATGAAGCCCGGGCCGAAGCCGTAGGTTTCGCCGCTGTCCACATCCCATCGCGGATAGTAGAACGGCATCTCGTCATAGCCAGCCTCGCGGATCAGCGCGGTTTCGATCTCGGTGGCGTAGCGCGAGAGCCAGCGCTTGTCCTTGGGCCCGAGGTAGCCCTGGCGAAAATTCTCGTTGAGCAGCACGTGATGGTAGACCGTCACGCGCTCGGCGCTGCCATTCTCGGCCATATCGGCGATCTTTTTCGGCACGTTGCCCTTGAACTGGCGCACCAGGGCGCGGGGCGTCTGGGTGAACTTGCGCACCACCTCGACCACGCGGCCGTGAAAGTCGATGTCGACAACCACCTCGGCGAGCGAGAGCGTCACGTCGATGAAGCGGCGGTTGTCGAGGTCCATCTCGTCGTAGCCCGCAAACTGGCCGAAGGCTGAAATATCGCGGTAGCCCTGGAAGGTGACCGAGTAGAACGGCGAGATGTGCGGGCCAAAGCTGGCCAGCACGCGGCGCGTGACCTGGTCGTTCCATTCAGCCATCGGCTTCCAGGCGTTGAAGTCGGGATCGTCGGTCTCCATCCCCATCCATTTGTTGGCGGGGTTGGTGATCGCGGCATAGACACCCGAGGCGAAACTCGACGCCGCCTGGATCGGAGCGCTCGACAGCGGCTTTTCCATCTCGCGGCCCACATGGTCATCGCGCGAAAAGCCGCCGCGCTGCGGGTGGATCAGCTGCGCGATGTCTTCCCAGGTGGCCTCGTGGCGCGAACGCACCTGTTTGAGCTCGCCCCAGCGGTTGATTGCCTCGGTCGCGCGGGGATCTTTCTCGATCACGGTATCGGGCTTCATGCCGCATCCCCCGTTTGCGCCATGCCGGGTTCGTAGGGCACGCCGAGCTGGCTGGTGAGGATGTTTGCTGCCGCGCCGGCGCGGCGGCGGCGGATACGTTCGGCCAGGTTGGCTGCGCGCAGCGCCTCGGGGCTCTCGGTCGAGGCGACGATGGGCTTGGCGGCGTCCGGGGTGGATTTTCGGCTGTTACCGATGCACATGGGATGGGTCTCCTTTGGTGGGGTAGGCAAGGCCCGGCGCGACCCAGGCGAATACGCGGAAGGTCTCGGCGCCAGAAACGCCAAAACCGCGCTGATCGGTTTCGTGCTGAAAGCCGATCGCGGTGAGAAAGGCCGAGGCCGTGGGGTGGCCCGCCCAGCACCGCGCCTCGATGCGGTGCAGGCCGATGGGTGCGGCCACCTGGTCGAGCTGGTGGCGGATCATCAGCGCAGTGGCGGTGATCTGGGGCCGATAGAGCGCGTGATCGCGCGCGAGAAACGCCGCTTCGGCCACACCGGCAAGGCCGGTGGCGAACAGGCCGAGCACGCCAATGGGGTGATCGCCGCCAGCACGGGTTTCGGAGATCACCCGCGCCAGCACCGCACGCCCCATCGCCGCCCGCCAGTCGGCAAACAGCGACAAGTGCGTCTGGCGCAACCCGCGCGCCACCTCGGCCTCGTGGTGGTCGTTGGGATCGAGGTGCTTGAACACCTCGAACGCGGGCAGATCGGTCCAGCTGGCGTGGGTGACACGGGGCAGGCGCATGGTCAGGCCACCTCGTAGGTGGCGGCGAAGATGTGAGGCTTGCACGGGTAAAACTCGCCCGCCACGCCCTTGATGATCCAGTCTCCGGGCGTGGCGTCGTGGGTTCCCTCCAGGGTCAATATTTTAAACACCCCGCCATCGAGACGCACCCGCGCCTCGTATTCTTCGAAGCTGGCAAACCACTCATCCCAGCGCGGGTGCTTGCCTGTGAAGGCCAGCACTTCGTCCAGATTTTCGCCGGTCCACTGGATCGCCTCGATCACCACCGGAATTTTGCGGAATTTCTCCATCCTCACACCTCCCCCCGCACCAGCGCGCGGCGGGCCTTGTTGCCCCAGGTGCGCACCGCACCGGCGTGGCCCGAGGTGTCGGTCACTGTGATGCCGGCCGCGCTCACCTTGAAGGTTCCGGTTGGTTTCGTGAGCTTCATGCCCTCGATCGCCAGCCCTGCGAGCATCTCGGGGATGTTCTCGCGGCCATCGTTGTGATCCGAGATCAGTGCAAGGCAGCGGTGGATCGTGGCCTCCTGCGCATCGGTGAGGGGCTTGGGTTTTTTCGTCGTGGTCGCCATGGGTATCTCCTTTCAGGCGGTGGGGTAGATCAGGCGCTCAAATGGTCGCGCAGGCGGAAGCCGAGCAGCGGCCAGAGATGTTCGCGGGCATTGGCGCGCGCGACCTTGCGGCCAATATCTTCGTCGAAATTCTCCGGGCTGGCGGCCGCGCTTTGGCCGATCACGAGGAAGCCGTTGCGCAGCGTGAGCGCGCAGACGGTGAGCGTCGTGCCGGGGAACACGTGGTATTGCTCGCCCACGATCTCGGCGTCGATCATCTCCGGCGTGAGGCGGGGGGCGGTGAGCCCTTTTTCGCGGATTTCGGCCTCGATGGCCTGTTCGTCTTTGCCCATGGTTTTCTCCTTTCAGGCGGTTCAGTAGGCGGTCACGTTCCAGCCGAGGGCTTGCAAATACATTTCAACAACCGCCGCTTCCTCGGCGATATCGCCGATGGAGCGTTTGCGCAGGGCGATGATCTTGCGCATCGCCTTGGTGTCGTAGCCGCGGCCCTTGGCCTCGCTCATCAGCTCTTTCTGGAGCTCGGCGAGCCCGTGCCGTTCGGCCTCGAGGCGCTCGAAGCGCTCGACGAACTGGCGCAGCTCATCGGCGCTCACGCGGTAGCTCGCAGTCTGATCCGGATCGTTGGTTTCGGTGCCGGCGGTCATGGTCAAAGTCCTCCATAGGGGTTGATAATATCGTGGCCGGTTTGCAGGCCCTGCACCTCGCCGGGACGTCCCGGGCGGCCGGGATGGCGGGTGCGGCGCGGGTCGCCGTTTGGAAAGCTGATCGGGCTGGTGCCGTCGAAGCGGTGCTCGGAGAGCGAGACGTAGCCGTGCGCGTCGATCACGTTGGCTTCGGTGAAGCTCTTGTCGGGCACCTTGCGCTTGTCGCCCGAGCTGTCGACCTGCTCGGTCCAGACATAGCGCGCCTCCATGCCCGCGATCAGGAACTTGCACGATGGATCGGCCACAAAGCCGGGCTGGCCGCCGTGCATGAACTCCAGCGGGGCGCGGATCGCCTCAAGGCGGGGCTGGATCCGGTTGCCGCCGAACTTCTGGGGCCGGATCGTGATCCCGGCCGCCCGCGAAACCAGCATGTTCCAGGTGTGGTTCTCGTCGGCGGCGGTCGATGAGCCCGCCTCGCCCGCCATGTCACCCCAAGCCCCCTCGACATCGAAGCCGTCAAAGCGCTCGTCGAGCAGGTTGCGAAGGCGGCGGCCGAACTCGGCGGCCATCAGCCGCTCCTTGGGGAAGTGCAGCTCGGCATACGCGCGCCAGTGGAACGGCGGGATGAACTGTTCGACCACCGCCGCGCCCTTGAAGCCCTGGTCGAGCCCGATGCGCAGCGGCACGCCCCGGATCAGCTCCAGCGGGCCGTCGCTGACGTGAATGCGCCGGTTGAACTCGCGCTGGAACACCGGCTCGCCCGCGCGCAGGTAGGTGATCTTGTTGTAAACGAGGCGGTCGACCATATCGCCGCGCCCGGCAAGCTTCATCGCCGCCACCTGGGTGGCGTAGTAGTCTGGGGGCAGGTTCTGGAGGTTTTCGCAGCCGGGCTGGCCGAAGCCGGGCTGGTTGTAGAACTCGATCCGCACCTCGGGCATGGTGTCGGGGTCCATACCCTGCTCCGATGCGCTCGCCCGCACCTGGCCGTTGATCAGGTCCATCATGTCCTGGCGCGCCTGGGCGTCATGGAACACGCGGAAGGTCCAGTTTTCCTCATCCGGCGCGTTGAAATCGCCCACGATCTGGCCGTAGGAGCGCAGCTTGGGCGCATATCCGGCAAAGTGGTGGCGGCCCGGCCAGCGGTTGATCCGGCCAATGCCGGTGGTGAGCACCTCCACCGCCATCGTGTCCATTTCGTTCATCCAAAGGTCGGTGGTCTGCATCCCGCGCATGGAGGCCACCACGTTGTCGCCGTAGGCCATGAACTCGACCCGGAACTCGATCGGGCCGCTGTCGTCCTCGAAGACGATCACGTGCGTGACAGGATCGCCCCGGCCGCCAGACCAGGTGCCCATCTCGCGCGGGAACACCTCGAGATAACTCGGAATGGTGGTCGACCAGAGCTGACGATAGGTTTCGCGCACCACGGTGAGCTTGTAGATCCGCCAATGGCCGGTGATCCCGTGACGGGTTTCCTCGTGCACGCTGCGCGGCATTTCGATGGCGCGCCGGATGCGCGATTTGAGCAGGGTCGTGGTCTTGCCGGAGCCCACTGGCCCCTGCCCACCGAGGATCTGCGCATTCGACCAATACATCTGCTCCGCGATCGGGCCGGGAAATGTCACCTGGTCGAGATCGGGGAGCTTGTCAGCGGCGAAATCGCCGTCTAGGCTCATCACTGCCTCTTTCGCGTCCTTCCCCTGGAGCACCGCGAGCCGATCGTCGTCGATCAAGTCCACACTTGTGGCGAGGCCGACCGTCTCCCCCACACCCCGTTCCCCGGCATCCAGTTTCGCGCTCATTTTTTCACGCTCCAGATGGCCGAAAAGCTGATCGGGGTCGGAGAGAGGGGCATGGAGACTTCGCGGCGCGGGCCCCCCGGGGGGGTCGAGGCGCGGTGCTGCTCTTCCAGGGCACGCTGGCGCGGGGTTGGATCGACCGGCTCGGCGGCGCGATCGAGGCTGGCCGAGATCGTCTCGGAGGCCATGGCCAGGACGCGCGCCGGGCTGGCGAGCATCTGATTTTCAATCAGAGTGGCCGGTCCGTTTTTCACCTGTGTTTTCAATTGCTTGCTCATTCCGTCCGACTTTCTGCGTCCGAACCTTCCGGATCGCTTCCGCTAAGGTCTTGATTTTCCACGATTTCGCCCGGCAGCGGCGGAGGGGCCATCCGGCCGCCTTTCGGGGCGTTGATCACCCGCGCCTGGTCGCCCGGCTGGCTCGGGGCCGAGGGCACGATCATGTTCACGGTGGTGTTCTGCACCACGTCCGGGCTGGCCTTCGGCGTGCCGTAGGGCATCAGGGCGTCGGCGGCCTGCCGCATCGAGCTGTAGAGGAACTTGAACAGGTCGATCCGGAGCGCGATCAGCGCCGCCTGGCGGCCTTCCACCGGGATCTCGCCCGCACCATCTGTCGCCCAGGCGATCAGCCGCTCGGCCTGCGCCATCGCCGTGCCCATCGCGTCGCTGTCCTGCGCCGCGAGCCCGGCGATCTCGGCGATCTGTTGCTCGGGCATTTTCAGGCCCTGGTCGGCCAGCCACTTGCGCAGCTGCGAGCTGCCCTTGTTCTTCGCCCCGGCAGGCCGACCGCCCGTCGCCCGCCTCGCAGGCAGGCGCGGCTCTGCGGGATCCGGGATCAGCGCCAGCTGCACGCCCATCTCGCGGTCAGCATCAATCCGCGCCGCCGCCTCGGCCGCCTGCGCTTGCCACTGATTATCGGGTTTCGGCATAAATCCCCCCTTTTTTACGCAAAAACAGGGGCTTAGCCGAAGCTACAACGGTGCCTACAACGGTTTCGACCACCGTTGTAGGCACCGTTGTAGGCATTTTTCCAAAGAATTCAGAGACTTCCTTTAAACTACAACGATACAACAGAGAAATAGACACTCCCACATGCGCGCGCGCGCGAGCGCGCACATACGTGAGGAAACGGCATTTTGACCGTTGTATCGTTGTAGAGATGTGATAAGCCGTTGTTTTTGCGGTGTTTTCCCCTACAACGGTGCCTACAACGGTGGGTTTTTCGACCGTTGTAGCGTTGTAGCCCTGACCCGCGCCGCGAGCCTTCAGCCGCGCGTAAATACTGGCACCAATCCGGGTGCGGGGCCAGCGCAAACTTTGCAGCGGGATCAAGGGCTTGCCGAAACGTGCAGAGATCATGCGAAGTCGTCTCCCGTGATCTGGTCGCCCGCCGCGCGGCCGAGATCGCCCGCGCCCGTGTCGCGGTCCATCGGGAACTCGGCGAGCCCGGGGATCGACTTGAGCGGGATCGAGGTGCCGCGCGAGCGCATACCGGCCAGAGAAAGGGGGTGCGGGGGTTTGGTGGCACCAGGCACGCGCACCGCCGATTGCGACCACGCGCCGTTGCGCCAGTCGGTCTCGGCGAAGAGCTGGCGCAGCCAGAAGTTGGGCGTGTTGGCGATGAACAGCTCGGCCTCGATGCCGTTGCCGGCCGGGCTCACGCGCAGGCCGGCCTTGGCGAGCTTGGTGTTGGCGAGCTTGGCGCGCTCGCGCCTGGCGCCGGTGCCGTCGCCGACGGTGTCGCCGGGCGTGTCGCGGCCCATCAGCTGATCGGGGGCGCCGGGCAGGCCGGCGGCGGCCATGATCCACTGGGCGACGGAGAACTGCTCGCCGCCGCGGTGGATGTCGAACGGCTGGCCCATCAGGTGGGCGAGCATGGCGTCGGCATCGTTCTGGGTGTCGGAGCGGTCGGCCTTGACGTAGAGCGCGATCTTGCGCGCCCAGCTGATGCGCTCGGCCTCGTCGGCGATCTCGTCACGCTGCGCCATGTCGGCCATGGCGATCACCGTGGCCCAGTTATCGGCATCGCGGCCGGTGACGTGGTTCTGCTCCAGCGTGAGCCGCCAGGCCGACAGGCGGGCCTCCCAGCTTGGCCAGCGGTCGATCAGGGCGCGCTTGAGGCGCGCGCCGCGTGCCCGCCAGGTCTTGGGGGTCAGGGTGAGCTTCTTGATGTCGTCGGGGAGACGGCCGAGATCGAAGCGCACCAGGCGCTGGATGTCCTGGGATTTCATCTCGCCCGGGATTAGGATCGACGAAAACAGGAAGGCCGAGAATATCTTGCCGCCCACGCCGGTCTGGTCGGACGAGCCGCGCGCCCATTCGCCGCCCGAGCTGGCGACGCGCGCGGCGGTGATCAGGTCGCGCTCCTTGTTGGAGCGCGCATCGCCGGGCTCAACCTCGTCGAGCGCGACCGGCAGCGAGCTGTGCCCGAGCTTCGAGGTGATGCCCGACTTGGTGGCATCGGTCGATTGCACGATGCCGGTGTCGCCGTGCAGGAGCCGGAACATCTTTTGCAGCTCCGACTTGCCTGAGCCGGCGCCACCGGTCACCCAGAATGTTGGTCGCCAGTCGAGCGCGCCGCCGAGCATCTGCACGCCGATCATGCCGAGCGCCAGCGTCGGGTCGGCATCGGGGCGGCCCCATGTCCAGGTCTCCAGCGTGAGCAAGATGTCGGCGGCGGGATCTGGGCCATCGCCGGGCGGCGCCGGGTGCGGGATCGGCGGATAGGCCGGGTAGATATGGCCCAGGTGCCGGTGTGGCGGGTGCTCGATGCCGCCGATCAGCATCCGGTCGCCCATGTGGTAGACGAGCTGGCCGTCATCGTCGGCCCAGGCACCGACGCCGCGCACGGCGTTGTCGGGGTTGAACAGCCCGCATTCGCCGGCGGCCTCGAACATCGCCATGCTGGCGGCGGTCTGGTCGAACCGGCCGGGCTTGCGGGTGGGCGTCTTGGTGTCGGGATCCTGCACCCAGAGCGGGAAATTGTAGCACAGGGCCGGGATGCGGTGGCTGAACAGCCGCTGGATCACCTGCGCTTCGAGCTTCTTCACGCCCGCGAGCTGGCCGTGGGCGTCGAGGAAATAGTTGACCTCGCCACGGACCCCAAGAGGCTTGACCGGGCAGTCGTCCCAGATCTCGCCATGGGGCCGGCTGCCTGGCGGGCGCCGGCGATCACCGCCGGTTGGTGGGGCCATGTCCCGGCCTGCAGCGCCTCCATGGTCGCCCTCACCATCAGCTGAGCGCCGTGCGGCAGATACGGGAACACCGTCTCGATCGACGTTTCGTTGCGGGGATCTTTCATCGTTGTCTCCTTTGATCGGCACCACGGGTGCGGTTTCGAGCTCGCGCCGCAGCGCCTCTTCGGTGGGCACGCCGCCCTGGTTGGCGGGCACCACGCTCTTCGACGGATCGCCCAGCCAGTCGTCGTTGCTCGCGGTCATTCCAGCCCGCTCCTGATCTCAAGGCCGAGCCGGGCGGCGGTGCGGATCGCGGCGGCGAGGTTGTTGTCATCTGTCGACGCATCTCCAACGCCGGCCTCGAACCACTGGTTCACCAGCTCCTCGATCTGTTCGAGCAGGTGGCGCGGCGGCAGGTCGTCCAGCCCCCGCACGCGCACCAGGCAGCCGTGGCCGTCGATCACGTGCAGCGCTGCGCCCGCCGTGGGTTCGCGCCAGGCGCGGCGCGGGATGCCGTGCTCGCGTGCCGCGAGGTTGGCGGTGAAGTCGAACCCCGCCCGATCATGACCGGCCTCTCGGATCATCGCGTAGCCCTTGCGGAACGCCGGGGCCTCGCGCAGCGGCAGGCCGGAAAGCCCGGGCATGATGTCGGCGATCAGCGGCCCGGCCTCGTGCGCCACCAGCTCGCGGAACTCCGCCACGCTCCACACGGCGAGCGCGAGCAGCGGGCGCCGGGCGGCGGGGCCTCCGGGGTGATTGACGGCGAGCCAGTCTTCCACCTGGGCGGCGGCGGGGGTGAGATCGGGCGCGGTCATTGAGACACCTCGCTCACGAAGACGGGCGCGGCGCGGTATCCGTAACTGCGGCGCAGGCGGCTCCAGTCAGGATCGTCGAAGTAGGCGACGGTGCGCGCGATGGCGGCGCGCCGGGTGCGCGCGACCTCGATGAGGTGACCATTGCGGTTCACCACGGCCCACATCTTTTGTGATTTGACGCCCCGAGAGATGTCGCTGCTCATGCTGCCCCTTCCTTTCTGTCCCTGCTGCGCGCCTGGATCAGCGCGTCGTTCATGTCCTTGCCGCCGTGCAGGTTCTGCCAAAGCCGCACCTCGCGCCCGGCCTTCTGGTGCTGGGCGATGGCGCGGGTCAGGGCTTCGCGGGCGGCGGCGTTTTCGTCCTGGTCGGCCACCAGCGTGACAGTCGAAACCGTTTCGGGCAGATCGACGGCGCCGATATTGCCCAGCGAGATCGCGGCGATCACGCGGGCCTCGGGCAGGAGAACCATGACCGACAGCGCATCCTCGACGCCCTCGGTGATGTAGAGATACTGGCCCGGCGCGGCGTGATGCAGCGGCTTGCCCTTCTGGCCATCGACAAGACCGTTGGAGATCGTGATCCAGCCGCCGGCATACTCGCCGAGGGCGAGCTTGCCCTTGGGCACGGGTCGCTCCACCTCCGGCTTGTGGGCGAGCTGCCAGCGCCCGTCGCGGCCCATCGCCAGGTAATGGCGGTGGCAGGCGATCGGCTTGCCATGGCGGTTGCGCACCAGCGCCACCAGCGCCGGCATGTCGCGCTCGAACACCTCGCCGGTATCGTCGTCCTCGAAATAATAACGGGCCTGCGGCACGTAGCGCAGGCTTCCGGGCTGGCGGCCGAGCCGGGCGAGATCGACGCCGCGCCGGTCGCGCAGGTAAGCCTCGGCCGGTGTGCCGCGCAGGCTTTCGCGCCCCGAGAGCCACAGCGCGACCGCGCGGCGGCGCTTGCGGTCGCGGTCTTCCGCCTCGCGCCGGGCGGCGGTGGCGCGGTCGCGCTTCGCACGGGCGGCGGCCTCTTCGCGCTGGCGGCGTGCGTCAGGCCCCAGCGTGTCGAGGCCAAGCAAGGCGCGCGCCTCGGCCAGCGCCGCGCGGGTGTCGCAGCCGAGCGACAGGCGGATGAGATCGAGCACGTCGCCATGATCGCCGGTGGCGTGGTCCATCCACTTGCCGGCGCGCGCGCCGGTCATGTGCACGTAGAACGATCCGACCGAGCGATCGGCGCGGCCGGGATTGAGCGTGAAATACTTGCCGAAGGTCGTGTGGCTGCCACTCGCGGGCGGCGCATAGCGGTGCACCACCTCGTCCAGCCGGTCGAGCAGCATGTCCTTGATCTGATCCAGCGAATAGGCCGGGCGGGTGGTCATGGCGGGTCACCGCTCCGGGTGCGCGTGCTGCCAGCGCGCGTTTAGCCTTGCGGCCCAGGGAGGAGGAACGGCCCCGCCTGCGGGTGTTTTCGCCGGAAACACGTCAAAAACCGGCAACCCACCGCCCGCTGGGGTGAAATCACGCTGCATCAGTCGCCTCCCGGCAGCGCGCTTCGAGCTCGTCGAGCAGCGCGGTTTTCGCCGAATGCGTGATCGTCGGTGGCAAGAGCCGCGAAAGCCGCGCCAGGCAGGTGCCGTGGTGTCGGGCTCGGCCGCGCCATCGTCCTCCGCGTCGGCTTCCGCCTCGGCCTCGCGCCGCAACTTGGCGATGGTGAAGTTGAAGCCAAAGACCTTGCGCCCAACGGCGGCGGCGATCTCGGCCGTGGTCTCGCCGCGCGCATCGCGCTCGAGCACCTCGGCGATCTCGTCGTCGCTCAGCGGCTTCTGCTTCGCCGTCGGCAGGTCTGTGTGAC
>Ga0100403_1002478_pt1 | contig 14730 bp, 37 predicted proteins | sample CryGeymet201501t_FD_83663 | JGI IMG/M metagenome (GOLD analysis project Ga0100403, IMG submission 83663) | Groundwater microbial communities from Crystal Geyser aquifers in Utah, USA - Crystal Geyser metaG 2015-01t | ecosystem: Environmental > Aquatic > Deep subsurface > Groundwater | place...
GTCGGGTACCTGATCTAACAGCGTATCGAAAGGCAGGCCTTCCCTCAGAAGGTCCCAGATGACCCTCTGAGACACGCCTGTCAATAACTTATGTAGTCTAATATATTCTTCTCCCTTGATCTTCAGACGTAAATCTGTGTGTGGGTAGTAGATGACAAAACCTTCTTCATTCTGTTTTATGATTGTATGTAGAGTTTGTACGTCTGGGTACACGATTTCCCGGGTTTTTCTGATAGGCAGACTTACCGGTACTTGATAGCCCTTCGCGGTGTCGATACTCGCGAGATGGACAAGCCCGGAGAAGTCATATCGTACGACTATCGTGTTTTCGGGGTACACTATCTCGAATAAATGAGTAATAGAATTGTCGATGGGCACGAAGTCTTTCATTTCTCTTCGCCACCAATTTGTCGCCCAGAGTGCCTGGTCAGATACGAAACTGCCTCGAGTCGCAATCCACGGTTTTCCGTTTAGCAAATACAAAATACCGAGCGAGCCGTCCATTTTCTCAGTGATGATGGGCTGCTCTGTTGGCATGACAAACCCTCTTTCGATGCGTTCTCCGTAGTTGAAGAACTTCTTGAACGGTCTTGCAAGCACTTCTCCTGTTTTCACATTCATGATTAGCCCGCGACATTGCATTGTGACGTCGTCCCATGCTCGTTCGAACTGGCATTTGGCCGTGTAGTTGAGTATTGCGACATCTTCATTTTCTGGATGTCGTCTGTCAGTTATCAACCCTTGCTCGATGTAAGTTTTCACTTCTCCGTATGTCATTTTGGTAGATTTCTAGTTTTGACTACTCTCCAACAGAAGTATTCTAAATAATTCATGCCCGGAGCATATCGTTTCGATTTCGCAGTCCAGTAGAGTTCTCTAAGAATCTTCATATTTTGAATTTTTCATTATTAGACGATTCTTAACTGTGCAAACGGGTCGATATCCATTTTCGAATGCTGCGTTCGTCGCGTCATCGAATGTTTCTTCGTGTGTCGGGTAAAACGTAGCGGTGTACGGAAAATCCCAGATAGCAAAGCCAGCGTCTCCGCAATCAACTATTTGTATGTACTCTTTTTTGTCAGCCCATCTTTTCATATTGTGAATATATTAACGACTTGACAATCATTGACTAGACACACTATGTTCGTAGGAATTGCAGTATCTTCGTATACTTCTAATCCAGCATATGTGAATCCTAAGTAGTGTTCTGATTTTTTCGATTCGATGCCTAGATAGTTTTTTAGTTTTTCGACATTTCCGCATTTCAGTACCATGCTGACGGGAGAGCGTGTAGTATCGATTATCTTTTCCAGCAGTTCAGTAGTCTGCGACGCGTTGAGATTTTGTTTCTTCGCCATATTTTATTTTTTGCATTTGATACTTACTTTCATGTCTTTTGTAGTGAGCACTAGTTTGTCACCGGGCCGGAGTGTTAGAAATGCAGTTGATAAAGATTGCAATGTCTCATATGAAAGAGTATACGTCGTTGTTCGTAAATAATCGGTTATGCGTTCTATGAGTTTCATTTGAGAGAACTTGTTAGTTAGGGCACGGAATATCAATTATTTTTTCTATCTTTGGGTTTGAGTTTTGTTCTCCGAGATATTCTCTAGTGAAACACATCGGTGCATCTGATATACGGGTTTGCCACGGCGTAAGAATAAACATTGAACCTAGCGAGATTGCAGCAAATGCGATAAGGAATAGTTTTTCTCCTCCGCTCATTTCACGTCTAAGTTCTTTATTGCAATCGGAACATCGATGAGAGATGCAATATGATTCTGATTTTTCTGTTGTTATCATTTTTTAGTATTTTTCTTATCGAGTGTTAATTTTTCATTTAACAGTTTCTTTTCGTTTTCAGAAAATAAACTTAGATTTTCATGAAAGAGTTCTGTATTCTTTTCGTTAACTATTTTTTGCATCAATTGATTTTTGTCAAGACTTTCATTTGCAGATGGAATGAATTGAAGAGTAGAATTCTCATTCACAAGATCTGCTATTTCAGCAATTGCATACTTTCTCAGTTGCCATGTTGGAAGACCTGGCTGATTTTTTCTTGCGTCTTTTTTAATTTCTTCTCTTGTTTTATGGAGTGCTTCTTCGAGAGAATACGCGGTGCAAAGATGTAAAAACGCAATCACTTCGCAATCCAGCTCTATCGCAAATATCTTTGGCGAAACTATTTTCTTTTTGATTGTTGAGATGACCGCTTGTAAATCTGACATAGGATTATATTATATCACAGTTATTCAATCATTCTGGGTCATTTTCAAGGCCTTCTGTGACAAAGAATTCTGGAGTATTCTAGTTTTCGAATAACACCGGAGTCCAATGCTGACCATTCGCGTCTATGGTCGATCCTAGCACCTTTGCTTTCCGCCCGCCGTCATACCAATCTTCTTTTATTTTTACATTAGTTGACATATGTTTTGATTTCCGGGTGTCCGATTCTTTTTGTCGTGTCACCGCCGGGAATGATGATTAATGTATTTCTATCAATTATTTTTCTTTCTCCCGTTTTCATTTTGATGCACACTTTATTTCCCGGGTGATCGATCGTACCGTCTATCACGATTGCTCTAGAATCTGGCAATTCTTTTCGTATTTCTTTTGCTTTTTCGCTTGACGCAGTATAATAAATATTTTCTTCACCGACAATCGAATAGACTGTTTTACTGTATCTTCGCCATTGATTTCTATCCATTTTTATTTGTCCTTATATACCGCACACGAACCGATCGGATCAACTGTTATTTTGATCCCGGGAATTTTCTCACCGTCGTCTAAATCTTTTTCGATAGCCTTCAGATCAAGTGTCCAGTATTTTTCTGGAACGATATTGCGATTAGTGACCTTGATGTCCGTAACTTTTCTAAATCTGACTTCTCCAATTGATGTAACAATCTTACTAAGACCTTCATCGAGCACGAGTGATCGCATTTTTAAGTCTTTTTGCAATTCTTTTTCGACAGTTCTTGCTTCCTTGTAGCGCCCGGAGACGTAGTTCACGAGTTTCTCTTTTAGGATCGTAACATATCCATTTCTGGGTTCAGTCAGCTGTTTGAAATCTTTGTTAATTCGGGATATTGTTTCCTGTGCGGGCTGAACGTAACTCTTTCTTTTTTCTTCCAGCACATCGACTTGAGATTTTAGGTTAATTAGTGTTTCCGCTGCTGATTCCGCGTCGTCATCTGTTTTGATTTCTAATACTTTCTGTGCACGAGTAGTCTCTTTTTCTACGAGTTTCAAGTCTTCCTTCGATACCAAACTTTTTTCTTCTCTCATGATGTTTTTGTTATTCTTTTAATACTTCTTATTTGTCTATATTATACCATATATCACAAAATTTGTAAAGGTTTGCAAGAGTATATTATATCTTCCGTACTTTTTTGCAACTTATTTCTTTTTCTTTAACATATCTATGAATCGTTGGTACTCTTTAATCTCATTTTCTGCCCAAGCTATCTGGACTTCTTTGGACTGTTCACATTGACAGGAGCCGTCATCCATCCTGACGTGTCCCCAGTGTTCGGGGAGTTTTTTGTTCTTAATTTTCTTTTTCATATTCTTGTTCTCTGTTTTTCTTGCAATCAAAAGCTATAAGGGCGGACATAATGTTATCTATGTGCACTGAGCCGATTTCTTTGCCGTCTACGATGATGTCCATAAAGCCAAGGACAGCATAACCCTCATCAGAGAAGGTCATCTCTATCTCGTTTTTATTTGAGTCATCTGGGGCTGTTATCTTTATTGTGGTTTTCATTTCTTACTAGGGTTACATACACGACAAGTATAATTCTCTGGCGGTACACTTCCCATTTGCCTTAGGGCTTGGATGTGTTCACAGGGGTTTTCTTTGCAGGTTATTCCTGCTCTGCACTCGTGGTTATCGGGGTTGTGTGCAGGTTCGCCACAGCCATCTCCGTAGTAGTGGGTGGTACCCTCTGGTGTGTCTTTGAATGGCATGTTATTTCTCTATATTACTTCTAACCGCCTTACAGTCAAAGCACACCTGCGTCAGAGCATCGTGGTAGGTGGAGTACACCACCTGTTGCTTATGTTTCCCCTCACACTTGTATATCTGCTTGCGAACGTCCTCCAGTGTGGGGAGGTGATGGTAGGTGAAGGTGGTGGGGGTTTCGCCTAGATTAACAGTTTCCTTTCCCTCACTCGGCTGATGGTCTGTACATCCGCACCATAGTAAATGGGAGCATGCAGTCGATAAGCACGGGTGTTGGGGAGGCTGGTGGCAATGGCAGGTGCAGTCTGGGGTTTCTGTCTTCTCATCTGTCGCAATCGTTGAGATAGACTTGCACGTTTTGCCGCAACCACGACAGTAAGAGTCCATACCATAATAATTATTTGGTTCTAGGTCTATCGGCTGTTTACAGCAATCAGATAGGTTATCGGGGTCTTTCATATCTCTTTATTGTTATCGTGTAATGTCTGGGCGGATTTCATGTTGGCGAGGGTGTCGTTTTGTCCATAATGCCTTGGGCAACACCAGCTTTTCGTCTCAGTAGGGCTTGTTGCGAGAAAGACTCCAACACACCCTATTTCCTCCACTAAACTTTTTACCACTCCCTCCGCCTCCCGCCATATTTCCTCTTTCTGTTGGTGGAGGGTATTCTCCAAACGAGACTTCAACCAGTTATACATTGATTTCCTATCAACATTCTTATAATTGAAATCTGCGGGCAACAATTCCCACAACTCATCCACTATCTCCTCTATCTTATCGTTTTTCATGGTTGGTGGGGGTTAGAAGGTCATCTATGTACTGTGTCAATTCAATCACTTCGTCAGTGAAGTCTATTCCCTCTTGCAATCTGCCAAGTTCATCCCTGATAAGAAACATATTCTCATTCCCGTCTTTTTTCTCAAGACCCAAGATGTCTATAATGTCCCTGCTTATCTTTTCTAACTGTTCTTTTTTCATAATTGTTTTATCTAGTTTCTAATGTTCCGCGCCGGCCTTGGTTGTGGGTTTTGACTTTGAGTTTCTTCGTCCAATACCACCCACACTGCCACGAAACATCATACAAAGAAGCGACCTTTTGGATTGTACCGTGCTTCTTGTAAAGAGCAGGGATGGCGAGTACCTGCTTCTTGGTTAGCTTGGGGGTGTAGGTGGGGGTTTTCATATCACTTATTAGCTTCAAAGAAGGCTCGCGCAAATCCTTGTGGAGTTATGCTTCGTCTAGTCTGGCGGTCAAACTTACCAAAATATTCCGCATGGATGTCTTTGCTTTTTAGATAATCAAACTTGACACCTAGAGTATGTAAGTGCGAATTTGTTTTGGCTTTGGCTTCTGGCGTCATCTCTACCGGATTTTTCTTTGGCTCGTTGAAGTGTCCCCAGAGTGCGGTACGTTTCTGATAGCCATCGTTGAAGCTATGCGTCTGTCCTTCTTTTGTTTCTTTGAACATTGTATTATTGTGTTATATTATACCATATTTTACTCGAAATGATACTATGATACTATTCGCAAATTTTATCATATTCATTTACCTATGTTTGCAGACCTGTGACTCGTCAATCCCGAGTTCATTTGCGCACTCTTCTGAACAATACATTGGAATTCCTATTTCAGAACACGGGTCTTTACATTTCTCGGAAAGCATGCAGTTCAGATATTCTCCGCATGCTTCACACATTTCTCCGCCTAACATTGACTCTGCTATTTCTCCCATAATGATTAGTTATTTAGTAACTCCGGGTTTTCGTAGACATTGCCGATGATTTCGCCACGGTCGTCTTCTGCGTATTTTATGTCTGCATCCATTCCAGTCTTACCGACAACACAAAATGCTCCGCGGTCAAAAACTATACGATGCGGCGTGTCGCTGAATGCTTCAATCCGCACTATATCCCCCTCAAATATCTCCTTTCCGTTTTTGTCTCTGAGGCCGGTGTATTGCATAAGAACCCAATCACGAGCAATACCCGCGTCAACTTCTCTATTTTTTCTTTCTGTGAACACATGAGAAGGCTTTAAATTTGTGCAACCGCGATTTGTATACCAATCTAACGTGATTACAGAGTCCATTCGTTTCGCTGTTGGATTCCATGCTCTGAATGTTATTTCTCTCATATTTTTTTGCTAACTGTCATCATCCATCTCGTCCTCTGTCGACCTTTGCAATGAGCACAGAGGGCACCGGACTGTTCTAATGTTATCATATTCGCCAATTTCAGCTTCCCCAGAGTCATGGCAAATTGAACAGACTTCTGTGAGATCACATTCCTGTTTGCATTTCGAACACCGGTAGATTTCTATTAGATCATGATGATCGAGAAGACCGGGTCTGTAGTCTTCTAACGCATTTGCTTTGCAGCACTCTGACATTTCTGTTTTGTCGTATGTCATATTATTATTTTTCCCCGTCAGGAAATATAGTCCACCATTTCTTGCCGACCTTTTCACGTGGGGTCACGAGGGTGTATTCGATATCATGAGTTAGTAATGTTGTCTCTCCCATTTCTCTGCACAACGAAATCCATCGACATTCTACACCTTCGTTCGTAACTGCTTTGCCATGCACCCAGCTTCTAACGCCACTTACGACATATCGTCTATTCTTTTTATTCTTTACGATGTCCCCGACTCTAAACTTTGTGATTGTTTTTGTTGCCATATTATTTAATTTTTAATCGCTTTCGCACAGCGATCGACGCTCGCTGTGAATAATAAACCATTCGCTTTTCGTAGCGTTACATACCCGTCACCGAGACCAATTTCTTTTCCAAGCGTGTGTATTCTTGCCGTTATTGTTTTATCGTGATATTTTACATGCACAAGATCGCCTTCGTTAAATCGAACGTTCTTTTTTTCGCTAGGTTGTGATATTACTAGTATTGTCATTTTCGTATGAGCATCGGATTCTTCGAAAGCAACAATTTCTGTTTACGGTAGAAAGTTGCTCTTCCGCCACTAAATCGTTTTTCTCTTTCGATGTTAGTTTTGTATTTCAGAAGTAACTCGTGTACTTCCAACAGCTGCTCATCGACATCTAAATCGTTGACGATCGACCTTTTCCAATTGAGCCCGGAATCTTTTAATTCTGCTGCTCGTTTGTAACATCTCAAATTTAGAGAACTGGAGAATGCTGCGTAGATCTCGATGAAGTTCAGAATTTGTTTGTCCGTCGCAAACGTTTTCATATTATTCAGAACTTCCAAGTCAGACGGCTTGAAGTTTATTAGATGTGATCGAGTCATTAACGCTTTCATATTCGCATCTTCCGGGTTTAGATTATTCATTAACATCAGCACTTTGCAAGATGTTTCGAATTCGTTGGGAATTCCCGCGCTCAATGCCGATGAAAAGTATTTCACGGTCTTCATTTCACGGGTATCGCACACCTGTTTCAGAATTGCCACGTTTGTTTTGTTTAGCAGAAGAGAGTCGACATCATCGAAAATTACAATGAAATCTTTTTCTTCTAAACTCTTTGTGTACAACGCTTGATACAACGCCATCGGAGTGACATGCCCAGAAAAGATAAGCGGTGCTTCTTCTAATAGCTCTTCTTCTGAAATAAATGTTTTTCCGAGACCTCCTCTCGAAACGACCGTTACCAAGTTGAGCTTCTTTTTCTTGAATGCTCTCATATGGGCACGGTAGTCTTCGTATTTGTCTATTTCTATCATGACTGTAGTTAACTGATAAACGAACATTCTACTTATACCATTATACCATATCGTTCTACATATGTAAAGGATACGGTGTTAATAACTTTTCTGACCTCAGGGGCACCTCCCATCTGTTTTCTCCGGGAATTTACGATGTATTTCTGTCTTCTGGTGAGATAATTCGCAACTGCCAGAATCGTCTGGAACTTTGACGAAGTGCCTGAGAGACGCCACTGAAGTCAGAATTGCTATTATTTAATTCCGTGTTTCAGACAATATTCATAAATCGGACGATTCGTAAGCATTCCGAGTTTATGATCGCCGTACATCACTTTTGACATGATGTAGCTTCGAATGGCTTCTCTCGTTATCTCTCTTTTTTCTTTCTTCATATTTTCGATGACCTCATCGAGAATATTTTCATGTTTGCGACCAAGCATTTCTTTTTTTGTTAGCTAATAATCAGAAGAAAATTTCGGAACTCGAAAATACTTGATAATTACTCTTCTTTTACGAATTCTTTCGCATCTTTAACGTATTTTTGTCCTTTTCCAAGTCCGAGTCGCGCACCCGATGACTTGAAACATTTAGTGCATAGCACTCCCCAGCAGTTGAATGCTGGAATTAGTGCATCAAACAGAATGTCTTCACATACACTATTGCATAATTCACAGTTGTACTCGCCCATCCAATATTTGTTTGACATGACAATGATATTTGACTTTCGAGTCCCAGAGTTTTCTTCTGATTTGTTTTTTGTCGGGAAAAGATTGCGAAGCTCAGCATTGCTAATAATCAATATCCTAAGTTTTCCAACGGAATCGCTTCGCCGTGAGAAACCCGATATCTAATATCTTCTAAATATACTCTTGTCTCCAGTTGGTCTGTCAAGTTATCTTCTGAATCGCATAGCAATTCAAAATCGCTTTCGATCGATAATATCTCGTATAATTCATTTACTTCTGTATCGTTGTTCATAGTTGTGATTGTGTTGTGGATCAGTACACACTAACGTCGTCAATTTTCATATTGTTAAGAAGAGATTTTAGTAAGAATGAAACTTCTTTTTTGTCTATTGCAATATGATTTTCACCTTTGTTTAGAGTGATGTTTTCACTCCCGTATGCAATTCGTAGAATTTCTTCCATGCTTTCGATGTGTTAATTGTGCTGAGCCCCAGAATCCTTTCCCGACATTTTTTTGTCAATGAACATTTTTAGAGGACTCGGGCAAAAGCGCCACATCCCTTCGATGGGGATTCTGAGAAGCCGCCAGACCCTCGGAATACGGGGTGCGGGGATGTTACAACAAGAGTACGAGTTACCCCGAGTCTTGACATCCCAGACACACTTGCGGGCGTCGAAAAATGTATACAGGCTGGAAAATACAAGACAGCCTACTCCGATATTGGCAATGGACCTTCTACGGTTTCCACTTTCTCGATGACGCCTTTGACCGAATCCTCTATTGCTATTGTACCATATTATTCTATATTAGTACAATCGACAATTGTTCATTTTTGAACTTGACAGACAGAAGTCTCTCATAGAAGCTTTTTAGCCAATGATTATATTGGCTTTGAACTCGGCGTGTCTCTGATAGGAACGCAGAGGCCCATTCCGTCCATACTGCACAACGTCGTTCACGCATATGCTTCGATGAGAAAATTCCATCTGTCAAGCAACTTGAAAAGGCGTTCAGAGACTCTGTGAGAGTCTCTATTAATTTATTCTTCGTTTCCACCTCTTTTTATGTACTCATATTCAGTTTTTTCTGCCGCAGTTAAAGTTTCGAGGTGTTCACTTAATTTTATGTCTGCGGCTTTTTCTTCATCCAATGCATCTTCTCGTATATTTTGCAATTCTAACGCCCTTAAGACGTTGAATTTCAAATTTCCTTCGAGAAAAGCGACTTGATGTTGGGAGAGATATTCGTCGATTCGTTCTTTTGCAATTTCATCTGTGATGTCACCGTAATCACATTCCCACTCGAGATTTCCGACTCTCCGACTTGAGAATCCGAAAATGTCGTTGATGAGTTCTCCGTCCAGGAGATAATGCAAATGCTGAATTACTGTCCGAGCAGGCGAATGCATGCCGTCGTAAACGCGAGCGAACTGATTGTCATCTTCGTAGTAGAACATACCCTCCCCATTTATAATTTCCCGAGTAGTCGAGAGAGCGATTTTCGCATCGAAGTCTATTTCGACTTTATCGTTTTTCCAATCGATCGAAATTGACTTAACTGCTTCAGCATCTCCGTCCGGAATTTTGTTTATCAAATCGACAAGATTATCTGCATATGTCTGAACCGCTTTCATTTGTTTGTCATAGCATGCACCGATGAGTGCATCTTCCGAAGCAGCATTCAATGCATCTTCCAGTTTGCTTTTCAAGTCCGGAAGTTCTTTCAATTGCTCTTCCGTCACTTTGCAGTTTTTCGGAAGCTCTCTGACGATGTCACTTTCCGACATTTTCTGGTATTCGTAGTAGATATCCGGAACGAGATCGTCTTCGTAATTTTCTATTTTTGCGAGTTCTATGAACTCGTCTATTGACATTTTATGTTTCATTGTGATTTTGTTAACTCACAAAGTCCCAGAATGCCTTTTCAAGTTTTCCAGGAAGCGATTTCGAGACTCGGAACGTGTTGATAATTGTTAATCGCAGTGGTCTTCGAACTCGGGTTTTCCATCCCACTCGATGAAGCACAGTTTCGTTGACATGTCATGTGGGTGACCGACCCACGTCGTGTGAGCATAGCCGGTCTTGCTACTCTCTCTTCGGTAGAGTCGGAATGCTTCTGTTTGACGACCATTTTGTGTTTCGACGGGATCAGTTGGCATCGAATACATTTGCAGATAGCCGGGTGCTGACAGGTTGTGTTGCTTCTGCTCTTCTACGGGCGCTACTCGACTTTTGATTTCTTCTACTAGCAAAGTTTTCGGACTCTCTCTGATGACTCTCACCCACGTGGAGAGAATCATCGAGTAGCCCCACTTTGCTACGAGGATTTTGTCTTTCATAATTTGTGATATTTAGTCCCAAGTCCCAGAATCGCTTCCTGGCTTTTGCTAGACGGTCGTTTCGAGACTTGAGCGGTTGATAAGTTCTACAATTTTATGTAATACCCATACACGCATCGCATTCCGTTTCGTGAGCAGTCATACGTGTCATTCAGCACTCCGTCGATGACTGATGTCAGATGTTTTGACACACTGACAATCAGTCTACCGGCCGGAAGTTCTTTCTCGTTCAAATGCACCTTGCACCCGGACCCTATCAGCATCGTCGGAACCCACTTCCACCCGAGAAACTCCAGATATTTCTGGAATACGACTCTGAATTGACCGCTGCGCGGACTGCCCCCTCGGGTGTTAATTCGTTTTGCGACCCGTCCTCGATGTCGTTCTCCGTATTCTTTAGATGCATGAAATAATGCGTCGTACACTTCAGAGTACGGTTTCTCAGTTGCTATCGCAATGGCCCGAGTGACGCAATCGCCAGCAGTACCTTTGTAACCAGCGGCTTCTCTCCCTCCGTCATTCTTAACGAAGTTCATAACACGTCAATGTTATACACTCCGACTTCGAGGTGACCTGTTTCTGTATAATTGCCATTCGAAAACTCAAGAGTCGCCTTTTCTTCAGCTTCTTTTTTATTCGCTGCTTCTACTTCGACACTGAACAGTTCTGTCTGTTCGAAATAGACAATGTATTTTTTTGTCATAATTGGATTTGATTGCTCAAGTCCCAGAATGACCGTCTAACATGTCGGAGAATAAGTTCGAGACTCAGAAAGCGTTAATAATTATTTACCGTCTTCGTTTGTACATTCGCACCTCCCATCTTCGTCTTGCCTGTGACCGGATGCACACCGATCAAGTTCGAGTCCTTCGAAATCGATGTATTCTGATGTGAAATATCGATCGATAATGTTTAGAAGAGCAGCTTTCGCATTCTCTTTTCCTCCCAGCGAGTTAATGAAATGCGCTGGAAAGAGCAGTTCTTCGACATCTAAGTCAATGCTTTCTAATTGAATTGCTTTTGAGTGTTCCATTTTTTGTTGAATTAGTCTGAGTCCCAGACTCATTCTCCGACTTCGCCAAAGAGGGTTATTTCGAGACTCGGAGTTAATAATTTATTCACACGTTCGATCTCTCTCGTATCCGTCGAACCATTTTCCAGTTTTTTTAGTTCGAGGGTCGTTGCAATGTAATTGCGCGATTTCGAGATTTGACACAGTTTTCACAAGTTTCTTGTGACCGTCGGGATAGTACCGATAGATTTTATAGCTCATAGACGTCACCGGAGTCGAGCATCATGATGTGCGTCGCACTCTGGTCGATTATGTTTTTCGACCAATCCCACCCACCTGACCAATCTTTTCCGTCAGCAATTGTCCCATCCATGTATCGAGTTCCTTTCGGAGCTACGTAGAATGCATAACAGTCTGCACTTGCGGCATTTATTCGATGCATATCGCCAAGCGCAAATGCCCGAATTTTACGATAATTCGGAACGTCTTTCTTAAGAATTTTCTTCATAATTTTATTTCTTAAGAGCGAGTAATACCCACTGGACGACATCTTTCTTTGCACCGCCGATGTGCCAATCCCGGATTTCTTCGACATCGAGCCCGAATTCGCCTAGATAATTCTTCCCGTCTTTGTAATTGTAGACCCTTGCAATCCCGTCTGGCGTGTTGATTGTCCACTCTGCATCGACTTTGTAACCATCGTTCGTTATGTCATTTCCGAATACTGAGACAATCTCAGCATACGATGCATCCACTTGGCCTTGCAAACTGGTCCCATCCGAAGGATAGAATGTCTCATCTGTCACTTTTCCGTTTAGATCGATTGTTTTGATTTTCATAGTTTTCTAAGTTATTCCGAGTCCCGGAATAACCCCCTTTGACACGTTAGAGAGTGGTTTCGAGACTCGGGAAGAGTCTCTTAATAATTTATTTTTTGATTTGCTCAAGTAAGCCCGTGTCATAGTTAATTTTATATCCACGTTCATGCCACACTTTCTCATCATATTCGATGATTTCAAGGCCAAACTTTTCTATTTTTGTTTCTCTTGTCATACTCATACTTTCAAGAATTCTTCAATTTCAGCATCTGTCAATTCCCGGAGAGCGTCATTTCTCATCGATTCGATATGCACACGGACTGACTCATTCAACTCAGACTGAGTAAACGACTCACCGTGCCACGCATAGAACTCGATAAAAATATCATTCACTTCCAGAGAACCGTAATGACGGACGAAGTGCCCGTCTAACTGACTTAACAGCTCGCTTAGCGTGTCAGGTTCACCGTCATTGTAGACGGTGCCGACACTGATGTTTTTCTTCATAATTGTAGTATTTACCTCTCCCAAGTCCCAAAACCACTCTCTGACGTTCTGGACACACTGATTCGAATCGTTCCATTCAAGCACACTGCAACCCTCTTCGACCGCGGAATCTGGCCATAATTGCCCTTTCCAACGTGCCCGGAGCATGCTTCAGCGACAATCTCACAGCTTTCCTACAAAGTCCTATATCGTAATAGTCAGCAATTTAGTGGTATGTTATAGCATAATTCACACTCTGAAATGGCAGCGATTCCCACGCAATCAACTGACGTATATGTAGTTTCTAGTATGGTCAGATCTCTTACACTCTACTCGCGAGTCACTCTCGGTCTAACTGCGATCCTCAGCGACTGTTCGTCAACCCATCCGACCCTCAGCGCGCTCATCCGACCAGGCCCATCCTCCTATTTGTGCCATTTCGCGGTGAGCACGTATTGCTGCGTGAAGCATCATCACATAGACTATTCTTCAGGAGTAAGATTCGGGACTCGACGTACTGATAATAGATACCTTAAAAACGAGAGTCTACTATTGCGCGTCGTGCGCACCCGCGCGCGTTAATGGTTAGCTCCGCTCAACTCAAGTTTTCTCCAATTTTTGAGATTGTTGAGTCAAACTCATCTTGGGTCATTCCGATCGATTCTGGGGAAAATGCTTCTTTGACAATTATTTCAAAATCTTCAAAGGTTTCTGCTTCTTCGGCAATTCCTCTGATCGACTTGAAAAAGGCTTCTAATTTGATTGGGTCTCGCATAAGTTATTTATTAGTGTTACACTACGCCAAGAAGAAGTTTCCGGAGTTCTAACACTTCATCTTGAATACTGTCAAATAGTGTATCGAGATTAACTTTGAACTCCGAATCTTTTTTCGTATACTGCACTTTCGCAAGAGCGTTCGACAAATCGTAAAGAGTTCTACGAAGTTCGTCTGCTAACGTTTCGGCCTTGTGATATTTTTCTAACTCAGCTGGGGTCAATTCTTCTTTCATACTTTCATTTGTTATTCGAGCCCCGGACCCTACTCCCGAGAGTAGCAATGTGCTTGAATGGACACACTCGAAAAACACTTCATAGCAGGTGTCTCTGTGTTTGCCTAGGCGCGGAAACGCTAGTTAAACGCTATGAAGCTCTCTATTACATACAATATCGTCCAGCGACTCGAAACTCGGCGTATTTGAATAATTATAAATCTGAAACGCACACTTTCCCGGACCAAGTCATCACTCCGCCCAACTCTCCACACCCGGACTGAAGCCACGCCAAATAGCCGTAAACTAGAATCACCAGCAAAACGAAAACTAAAACAGTTTTCTTAGTAACAGTAGTTTCTTTCATTGTAGTAGTGTTACCGCCAAGTCCCGGGTCGCGGAACGAATCGTATGTCATCACATTATTTCAGTCCAGCTTCAGCGCTCGATTACGAGTTGTTTAATTAGATAATGTTTGCAGGCTCTGTACCGTTAGGTTACGAGAAGTCTTCTGGCTCTAACTTCAACTTGCTTTTCCACACTCCGAACTCTTCTTCAGCAAAACTAAGTGTGACTTCCGGGGAATCTGACTTGACCGTCAAATGCTTGAGTGCCACAGTTGGCTCTTCCTCGTGACTAATCGCATAATTGTAAGTTTTTTGTTCATCCATAGATTTTGTGTAGTCGAACGCTGGAGTCGGACTGAAATGTTAGAATCACTCAGGGTTCCGAAACTCGGAAAGTTTTAATAATTACTCAAC
>Ga0100403_1002481_pt1 | contig 14710 bp, 16 predicted proteins | sample CryGeymet201501t_FD_83663 | JGI IMG/M metagenome (GOLD analysis project Ga0100403, IMG submission 83663) | Groundwater microbial communities from Crystal Geyser aquifers in Utah, USA - Crystal Geyser metaG 2015-01t | ecosystem: Environmental > Aquatic > Deep subsurface > Groundwater | place...
TAGCGAGAGTAGTTGGTCAAGTTGGTAAACCAACTCTGGAGGAAGCAGAAATTGAAGAGGAACAAAACACCCTATGGATTACCCCAGAAGAGATGCTAGAAAAACTTAAAACTGACAAGCCTCAGAAATTTGAAGGGATGTTTATTATAAAAAGGGAGCAGGCATTTTTAGAGGAGTATCTAGGCCTAAACAAATAGAGCTAGGTTTTTGCTATAATCGAGTTAATGAAAACTTTTTTCCTAATTATTGCCGTACTGGCAATTGTGGGGTGGGTTGCGGTTTTACTATTTTTTAATCAGGACATTATGCGTATGGAGAAAGTAAATATGGTATTGCCAGAAGGCACCAAGACTGCACTTCTGGCTGGTGGTTGTTTTTGGTGCGTCGAAGCTGATCTCGAAAAACTACCAGGTGTAATAGAGGTGGTCTCAGGTTACGCAGGTGGTACGACCAAAAATCCGACTTACCAAAACTACGCCAGCGGAGGGCACAGGGAAGTGGTTGAAGTTACCTACGATCCACTGGTTGTAACCTATGAACAATTAGTTGAATACGTCATTAAGCACAGCGACCCCACTGACCCTAATGGTTCTTTTGGAGACCGCGGAAAAGAGTATGCACCGGCAGTATATTTTGAAAACAAGACCGAAGAGCAGTTGGCTAAAGATGTAATCAGTAGGATAGACGCCGAGGGGGTATATGAAAAACCTTTAGCGATGGCGGTACTACCAAGACCAGATACTTTTTACCCTGCCGAGGAATATCACCAAGACTACTATAAAAACAATCCGGTCAGATATGGCTACTACCGAAAAGCTTCTGGTCGAAGTGACTTTATTGAAAAACATTGGGGTGACAATGTGTGGCCAGAAGGAGACAGTCCTTGGAAAAATTTTCAGAAACCGTCTGACGAGGAGTTAAAAGAAACACTGACTGACATTCAGTACAAAGTGACACAAAAGGATGGGACCGAACCAGCTTTCGAAAACGAATATAACGACAATAAGGAAGCAGGAATATACGTCGATATTGTATCCGGTGAACCACTTTTCTCATCGCTCGATAAGTATGATTCAGGAACGGGATGGCCGTCATTTACCAAACCAATTGATACAGAACATATTGTCACAAAAGACGACTGGAGTTTGTTTGGTAAGCGCACCGAGGTGCGTTCTCGTTATGCTGACTCACACTTGGGTCATGTGTTTTCTGATGGGCCGGCAGACAAAGGGGGTCTGCGCTACTGTATGAACTCTGCCGCTTTGCGTTTCGTCCCTAAAGATGACCTGGTCGAGAAAGGGTATAGTGAGTACGTTAGCTTGTTTGAATAGTAACCATACATATATATGATCAAAGACATTCTTAAAATCTCTTCCCTACCAGTTGTAATTGCTTCACTTTGTTGCTTAACACCAGTTGTTATTGTTCTAGCAGGACTAGGAACCGTCACTTTTGCTTCGACTTTAGCTGACACTTTGTATGGAGACTACAAATGGGTATTCCGTGCTATCGGGTTATCAGCTCTCTTAGCATCTCTCATTGTTTATCTGCGTCGACAAAAAGGAATCTGTACTATCGATGAGGCAGTTAAACGTCGTAACGAAATCATCAACTTAGCAGTCATTACTATTGCTGTGGGAGTGGCAGGATACTTCTTCTTCCTGTATGTAGTGGTGCATTACTTGGGAGTTTTCTTGAATATTTGGGGGTAAACATTGCTAGTAAAAACGTCCGTAACTACTACATCCGGGCTGGAGCCACAGATGTGGTAGTTACGGAACCTGGCGTTTTTTCTGGTTAGAGAGTCAGCCTCCGCCGACTCATGTTTTACAGTCGCCGTCATTCCCGAGCTGTCGCTCGGGAATAACGGCGGCTTCCCAGTAATAAAAGTGGTAAAGTAGAGTCATGGAATCGGACCGCCCTATAGATTCAAATGAGCTAAAAGTGACCTTTGAGTCGCTATTTGCGGAATATTCCGATGTTATTTATCGGTTTTGTCTGTACAAAACTAGCAACAAAAACGTCGCTCTCGATTTAACTCAGGATACCTTTCTGCGTCTATGGAAATCCATGAACACAGGGGCAGAAATAGAAAAACCAAAGCAGTACATATATCAGATTGCACGAAATTTAGTAATAGATTATTACAAAAAATCGAAAGCAGTATCTTTAGACGCTTTGGAGGAAGACGGTTTTGAAGCTAGGGAAACATCCGCTGGTTCCGAACTTATGTCTGAGCTTTTGTTATTACGTGATTCTATAGAAAAGCTTGAGCATGATTATAGAGAAGTGCTATACATGCGTTTTGTTGAAGACATGGGGGTGGAGGAAATCGCTGATACATTAGGAGTATCTGCTAACTTAGTCTCGGTAAGAATCAACCGTGGCAAGAAAAAGTTACATGAATTGTTTGCATAATATGAAAATAAACGAAGAAGAATTTAATAAATCAGCAGAACTTTTAAAGGGAGTGCGGTTAACTGAAGCTGAGAAATCAGCCATGTTATCAAACATCTACCAAACAAAAATCGCACCAGAACCTTCTACTGTTGCGAGTCCATTTGTATTTTCCTCGATGTTTATGCGAGATAGGGTAATGGTAGCGTTAGCATCTTTTGTATTAATTTTGACCGGTGGTGGTTATGCTGCCGCTGGTAGTTTACCGGGCGACCCCCTCTATGGAATTAAGGTAAACGTCCTTGAGCCTCTGGCACTCGGGCTTACTTTTGATGAGACTGCAAAAAATGAATACAAAATAGAACTACTACAAAGACGTGTGACTGAATTGCAGACACTAAAACTTAAGGCAGATATCAATCTAGCATCAGAAGAAGAAAGTTATCATGCAGCCGAAAGAAATGTTACTGAACTTGAAGCCAGTGCCATATACGATAACAGCGGTGTAAATATTGAAGTTGAAGCTAGTATCAATACATACAACAGCCTAATCAGTGAACCATTCCATCTCGAGACCAAAGTAATGAAGGGTGTATTGACACCATCTCCAGATGAAGAAGAGGACGAGGAGGAAAAAGAAGATGAAACAATTTTACAAAATAATACAGGTCAAATTGAGGGAATTGTAGCTGAATCATTGGACGAAATAGAGGAGGACGTAAAGGAAACCAAAAGTACGGTTGAAAAAGAAATCAAAGAGAAGATAGAAGATGTCACAAATCCTATTACTGAGAGTTTGGGGTTTTAATTGTTGGGACACTTGCCAGTAAAGTTACCTGCTTCGCAGGATATAGTGATAATGTGACATCTCAGTAAGAACACCACCCAGGCCTGCGGGCCAGGGTGGACCAGGCGTTCTTGCTATCTAAGGAGTTGCCCACCGGCAACTCTTCTTTTAAAAGTTTGCTGGCGCAAACATTGCTAGTAAGATCACCATTTTTTCCCTGCGGATAAAAATGGACCAGGTGTTCTTTCTGGGTAGAGAGCCTTCTTACAGAAGCCGGGTATACCTTTTGGATTTTTTTCCTTACGTCAAAATATCTCAAAAGGTCTTGCGTAGTGCCACTGGCACTACTCACCCCCGCCAGCTCTATTTTGAGTGTTTGCTGACGCAAACACCGATAGTAAGATTTTTGGAGATGGACGGTCTTGTAGGTACACGCGACTAATATGCGTTTATAAAGACCGATAAATTAAACATATGAAAACTATAGCCATAAACTTAAACTACGTGACCCTATATGGAGTGAGTTTAATGCTACTTTCTGCATTAGCTTTGACTCCATTGTACTCATACGCACAAATTAACCTTAATACTGACTCCAGTACTTCAGGAACAATTGAATTCACCACTGACGATGAGTCTGCAACCACTGCCGACAGTGTTATCGAGTTAGAAATCGGTACAGAATCCACTAGCACTGACAACGGTGAAATGGAAACTGAAGCTCGAAACTCTACATCCCTTCGGGTAAATGCTGACGGTGACGCTATTGCCTTTGCTGCAGACGTAAAGAGCGACGCTGACTTAGAAGTATTTGCACATAATATTTCTGAAACAGAAGAAAAAGTATCCGAAGTAGAAGTGGATTCTAAAGAGAGTGGTGCCTGGCAAGCAGAAGTATCATATGAGCACGAAGGAAAGCTCTTTGGTCTAATGCATGTCACACTTAAATCAAAAACTACTGTTGAAGTGGACGAGGAAGGGAAGTTAGAAGTTTACTCAGACCTTCCGTGGTGGAACTTCATGGTTACAAAGAAGAATCATGCTGAATCTGAAATAGAGTCACGCATCAGAGACAACGCTACCGTTATGGCGGCTACGGAAGTAGAAGCTAATGCTGCCGTGAAAGCACAGGTAGTAGAAGCAATAGTTGCTGAGCTGAACGCTCACACTTACATACACTCTTCCATAAATGCTGAGTAGCACTCATTCTATATTTAAAAAAAGCGCAGTGTAACTGCGCTTTTTTAATGTAAAAACTTTTATTTATCTACCTTGGCCAAAGACACTTCTCAATTTTGAGACATGTTCTTCGTAGGTAGGAGAGCAGTAGAAATCACCGCGATTGGCATGAAAATAAAAGAGACAGTCCGTGATCTCTGGATTAAGGGCGGCCACTATTGCTTCTAGAGAAGGATTAGCTATAGCACTTGGTGGCAAACCTTTGTTTCGGTAAGTATTAAAAGGTGACTCTATGAATTTGTCTGCTGGCACTGGTATTGGCCACCATGGTTGATCAGATCGACTACCTTTTGCATACTGCAAGGTAGCATCGAGTTGCAAAGGCATGTTGATGAAAAGTCGGTTCCATATCACTCCAGATATTTCACGCATATCGGTAAAATCATACGCTTCTCTCTGAAGTAGCGAGGCTATAACTAAAACATCATTGAGGGGAAGGATGTCACCTGCGCCATTTTCGTATCTGTCTAATACCTCGCTCTCAAAACGCTCATTTACCATCTGGGCCACATCGCTAGGAGAGGCATCAACTGCGACCAAATAACGCTCTGGATAAAACTTTCCCTCTACTAAAGCCGGGTCCTCTGATGTGACAAGTTCTAAAAAGCGGTCTCTTTCGGCTCTTTCCCAACCCAAAATATCACCAAAATTTTTCGCCACTTGCTCTTTGCGCTCACCAGGAAAAATAACCAGGAGACGACCTCCAGGAATAGCCATCTGGTACCAAGAGGAGTTACTGAGCTTAGCTATGAAGCGAGCAAATTTGCCCGAAGGTACCAAAGAGGGAAAACTCCACTTAGCTCTTCCTTCATTGGCAATAAAACTTTCCAATGCAGGATTTTCAACAATTTCTTTAAGCTCTGGATTAACCCCAATTGGAAATGGTGCAACTGCAACCTTTGGTTCAGTCAGAGGAAAACTAATAGTGAGTGCCGTGAAGATGGTAAGTGCTGTGAATAAAAAGAAAAGTAACAAAAAAGAACCATAAAGGGAGCGCAATACAAAGGTAACGCGGTTGTTGAAAAGGGGACGTTTAAGTAGACGATACCAGCGCTTCCGGTTTAAGCTACTTATATTTATATTCTTGAGACGCCAGGAACGCGACTTCATATTTCAATTATTGTAACAGTATTTCAAAGAGATTTAGACTCCGAACTGCCCACAACTTGGATAAAGTGTGAAAAGCTCTGTTTTTCATCAACACAACAAAACCCTTGAATAAGTAGAGGGTACGTGCTTTAATAGGTTCACAAAGAGCCCTCCTTGGGAGCACTTCCAATTCTTCGTCAAAAACGTAGAGGTCGCGGAAGGAACGAACAGGTGTAGAAGGACTTTGTTCGGGATAAGAAATTACTCCGAATTAAAAAATAAGTAGAGCAAAATGACAGGAACTATTGCACGTCTTACAGATCGTGGTTTCGGCTTTATCAAGCCAGACCAGGGCGACAAAGATGTATTCTTCCATGCTCGTTCTCTAGTAGAAATCATGTATGATGATCTACGTGAGGGTGAAGCAGTCACTTTTGATGTTGAAGAGGGCCCTAAGGGACCTTCTGCCATCAATGTGAAGCGTGCCTAAGACACGCCAAAACAAAAATCGCCATCAACCCAATGGGTTGATGGCGATTTTTGCGTAAAGTTGTCCCGATTCTTCATAAATTCATTTGTGATACAATTCAAGGGTGAGGCCCATACTTAACGTCGGCACTCTTTAAATTCTTAAAAAATACTATGAACGAAGTAACAACAGAAACCAAAGCAAACAACAACGCTGGTTTGATGATATTTGGAATATTAGCAATATTAGCAATTGCTGCTATCGGTGCTTATTTTTACATGAATACTGACGCGACCATGGAGGAAACAAGTCCTGCGGTTGCTCGTGTAAACGGTGAAGAAATTAGCCAAGGTGAGTATGAACGTAGCGTTACCCAGATTACTGGAGTATATGCTACCCAAGGAGCTGACCCAAGCGACCCGAATGTTATCGCCGCAGTAAAAGAGCAGGCTCTAAATACTCTTATCAACCGTCGTTTAATGGCTTCTGCTGCCATGGACGCCAACATATCAGTTGATGACTCTGAAGTTGAAGCTGAGTATCAAACTGTCGTAACTAGCCTTGGAAGTGAAGAAGCTCTAGCGACTGCACTGAGCGAAAACAACATGGATGAGAGCAATCTCCGTTCCGAAATTCGTACTGATTTGTTAATCAATAAGTACCTAGAAACCAAGTTGGGAATTAGTTCTATTGCTGTCACTGACGAAGAAATCGAGACCGCTTACGAGACCGCAGCTAGCAGTAGTGTGAGCACGGAAGAAATACCAGCTCTAGCGGACGTTCGAGACCTAATCAGCAACCAACTTCTTAGTGAAAAACAACAAGTAGCCATAAACGCAGAGTTGGAACGCCTACGACAAGAGGCTTCTATCGAAGTACTTATATAAGGTATAGGTAGCAAGACTACAGAAGCAGAAAACCGGCCATTTAGGCCGGTTTTCTAATAGTGTAGAGTCTGCACTTGAAATTTATCCTTAAGTATGCTATAGTTGTCACAACCTTCGCAGGTTTAAAAAAGGGACTCAAGGGACATCTAACCCTCGTTTTCCACAAATTTCACAAAAAATGCTAAGTAAGAATCAGAAACAGCGCGCACTTAAAGATGTTCGCCGACACGATGGAGACACTGGTTCTCCACAGGCACAGATTGGTATTTTGACCAAGCAAATTAGCGCCCTTGCTACCCACCTGCGCAAGAATGCAAAGGATTTTCATTCCCGACGCGGACTCTTGCAGATGGTAGCGGACCGTCGCAAACAACTACGCTATCTAGAGCGTAAGGATAAGAAGGAGTATGACTCTGTTATCAAAAAACTTGGCCTAAAGAAATAATCCAATAAAATCGCGATCCGCTACGTTGGACTTCTGAAATTAATGTTCGCTGGACTACTTTTGTCCCACTCACATTATTTTCCTCGTCCGCCTTGCGGCTCATCGATTTTATTGAATTACTTTGGTCACAACAGTTACGGCGTGGCCTTCGGCCACGCCGTAACTGTTATAATCAGCGAAGGCATTATCAAATGTGTCAAAGGACTTTTTAATAAATCGAACTTGGACCATAAATTTTATATTTAAAATATGTCAGTAATTAGACATCCAGAACAAAGAGTAGCTATCCTAATAGATACTCAAAACCTTTATCACAGCGCAAAAAATCTTTATCGTTCTAAAGTAAATTTTGGAGCAGTAGTAAAAGCAGCGTTAGGTAAGCGCAAGCTTATCCGTGCTTTATCGTACGTAGTAAACACTGAAAGTGGGGAAGAGACTGCTTTCTTTGAGGCCCTAGAAAAACTTGGAATTGAAATCAAAACCAAGGATCTACAAATTTTCTATGGTGGAGCCAAGAAGGCAGACTGGGACGTAGGTCTCGCAATTGATGCTATTAAGCTTGCACACAAAGTAGACTCAATCGTTATCGCTAGTGGTGACGGCGACTTCGTACCACTAGTTGAATACATTAAGTCACAAGGTTGTCAGGTAGAAGTAGTCAGCTTCGGACGTTCATCGTCCCAACGACTACGTGAAAGTGTAGACGACTTTATTGATATGGACGAAAATCCTTCAGAATTTCTAATCGGCTACCGACCTAACAAAAGTAAATCTCGAAAAGAAAACTCATTAGCCGAAGAAGACGAAGTGCTCACAGTTGGTACCGACACAGACAGCATTTAGAATCTGAAAAAGATTCTAAACACTATACACAAAACGCAGACCACCGGGTCTGCGTTTTTGTACAACCTACTCATAAACCACGTAGGTCTCATGCGATAATAGTTAGAAGTATTTATGGGGGCGAACAATGATACATTAAAAAAGATTCGTACGTTTCATTCTGATATGGAGCGGTTAAGACCGCGCCCAGAATCAGAAGTCGCTAACGTAGAGTCGACAGCGCCTACTCCTGCTAAGCCTATACCTTCGGTTTTAAACGCCAAGAAGCCAGAGCCAGAAATTGTCGTCCCAATCCCTGCCCCACCTCCGGCACCACCCCAAGCCGTGATGCCAGAACCTGTTAAGGTAACCGCCCCAGAACCTAAACCTGTTGTACCCGAGAAGCCAAAAAGCCAACCAGCTCCACCTACATTACTTTCTGTACCTAAAAACTCTGAACTTTCTAAAGAGATGTCCGAGAGTCTTGGGACATTATCGAAAACCACTCCGTATAACCCAAGCGACAAGCTGAACGTAATGGATACAGACAGTGAAATTACTGAAGGTACAATCATTACAGATAAAAAGCGAGAACGTTTTAAGCTACTACCGGCGATGGTAGAAGCGGTAAAGTCCTGGTTCTCTGAAGGGAAGGAGACTATCGAGAGACACGCTGAAGAAAAACGTTTAGCAACACCGACAGTAAGTACTATTGAGGAACGCAAAGACGTTGTAAAAATGGCAGCTAAGCAAAGTGCTCAAGCACCAAAAGACGACTACAAAAAGCTGACCGATAAACTCCCAAAGAAACTGACCGATAAGTCAGCACCCAACAAACCATCACTAGTCATTACCAAAAAGTCACCTGACGCTAAGCCGAGCTGGAGTCACTACGAAGGAAAAAATGAGGAAAAGACAGCACCGATTATAGAGGCAACTCCTGTGTCAAAAGCGCCTGAGAAGCCTTTGGCTCCGCCGGTTATTCCGTCACTGCCAATTAAAGAAGAGCCAGAACCACAAGCCGAAACTAAAGTTGAAGTGCCAGCTATTAAAGTCGAGCCGGTAGCTTTAACCATCAAGAGCGAACCTGCCAAAGCTCCGGCACGCAAGTGGAAAGAAACACCAGAACCAAAAAGATTTGGTAATTTTCCACGTGTCCTGTTTTACACATCTTCAGTGGTAATAGCTCTCGTTGCTGTAGTGGGAGGAGTAATGACAACCATGTGGTTGCTAGGGTCAGATGATGGTTTAACTCCTACCACTTCCAACGGCCAAGTTAGTCAAAATAATTCAGTTAATACACTAGAGCAGTTACCTTTGGTTAGTGCTGACCGACAAACCAAATTATTATTACCTCGCTCTCGCGTAGCTTTTTATGAAGATATCTTAAGCAGTAGTCAGAACTCTGGTGGTATCAATGTGATAGATCCAACCACTAGTGATGCGGGGGACACCAGAGCCAGTACTAGTGACATTCTTGAAACTCTCGCCTGGCAGTCGAGCCCTACACTCTTGCGTGCGATTAATGAAATAAATTTTGGAACGTTGGGCACAGAACCATTTATTGTATTGCGGGTCACCTCCTTTGATACTGCTTTCGGAGGTCTTCTAGTTGCAGAAGATAGTCTGAGTCAAGAATTGGCACCACTGTTTGGCGAACCAGTCACTAGCACCTTTGATGTATCAGAAGATGATAGTACAGTGCGACCAGCCTACTTTGAGGATGATGTAGTACGAAATCATGATGTGAGAGTGTTACGCGACGAGATGGAGAAGGAAAGAATAGTCTACGGTTTTGTTAACCAAAACACCGTAATAATAACTACCGACCGGGGAATGTTTGCTACTCTAGCTGAAGCATTCCGTTAAAAGGGTTATAATATTTCTATGGAAACAGAAAAATTTAAAGTTCTCCTTGAAGAAGAACTCGATAAGTTGAATACAGAAATGAAAGAGCTGGGAGTTAAAAACCCAGAGGTCAAAGGGGACTGGGTAGAGAGAGCAAATGATTTAGACACCACAAACGCAGACCTCAACGAGGTCGCTGATCGTACTGAGGAGTATGATGAGAGACGTGCTACACTCGCAACTCTAGAAGGCAGATACAATAACCTGAGGAGGGCTCTTAAAAAAATTGCTGAGGGTAAGTACGGAATTTGCGAAGTGTCTGGTGAACCAATTGAGGAAGATAGGCTGGAGGCTAATCCAGCGGCACGCACATGCAAAGCCCACATGGACGAGACTCTTTAAAATCTTTTATGTCCATTGCCAGAACATATACAGCCCAACCTGGAGTACTACGTGGAGATATTGTCACCATCGAAGCAGACCTCTCACGAGGTCTTTATTCGTTTGCCGTCGTTGGTTTAGTGGGGAAGGCGGTCGAGGAAGCCAAAGACCGAGTTAGTGCAGCTATAAAAAATTCTGGCTTTACTTCACCAAAGAGCAATAATCAAAAGGTGGTGGTGTCACTTGCTCCGGCAGATTTAAAAAAGGATGGTCCACTTTTTGACCTACCAATTGCAATTGCTTACCTACTAGCTGTTGGTGTGCTCAAAGCTGACATTGAAAAAACTTTATTAATCGGTGAACTTTCACTAGATGGAGGTCTCCGTAAAGTACGAGGTATACTGCCGGCAGTAATGGCGGGGAAGAAGGCTGGTTTCACAGAAATAATTGTGCCGTATGAAAATCAGGAAGAAGCCGCCCTAATAGAGGGAGTGAACATTTACGGAGCCAAAACCTTAATCGAAGTAGTGAACCATTTAGATAAAGAACGAACTGACTACACCCCAATTGAAGTAACTTCCCCAACAGAGATTAAGGCACATTGGACTGATACTTTGATAAGACTTGAAGATATAAAGGGTCAAGAAAGTGCCAAGCGAGGACTCTTAATTGCTGCCGCCGGACTGCACAACATCATAATGGCCGGACCACCGGGGACAGGAAAGACAATGTTGGCCCGCGCTTTTCAAGGATTATTACCTCCACTCTCTAAAGAAGAGGCGCTCGAAGTAATGGCAATACATTCACTAGTGGGAAATTTAAGTGAGAGCATCTCATCATCTCCACCGTTTCGCACTCCTCACCATACTGCTAGTTACACAAGCTTAGTCGGAGGTGGAGCCACTCCGCGTCCAGGAGAGGTTACACTCTCGCACCGCGGAGTTTTGTTTATGGACGAGTTTCCAGAATTCGATAGACGCTCACTCGATGCTCTTCGCCAACCGCTAGAAGACCGGCACGTGACCATATCCAGAGTAAAAGGAAGCGAAAAGTTTCCAGCGGACTTTGTTTTAGTGGCGGCACTGAATCCTTATCGAGGGGTAGAGGATGGCAGTACTGACTACGCAGCCACGATGATGGACACTTACAAGAATAAGATTTCCGGACCAATACTGGATCGCGTCGACTTGTGGCTCAATGTTCCACACGTGGATTATGAGACCCTAACCAAGAAGAATGAAGGCGATGACGAAACCAAGAGAGCTAGGGAGCAGGTGATTAAGGCACGTATGCGTCAGAAGGAACGTTATCAGAATAGCAGCGCGCTTGTAAACTCGCGCATTTCAAGTCGGGAACTGGAGGAGTTAGTTCCACTCTCGAATGAAGTCAAAGATTTACTCCGCCAATCCTCTCTTAAACTAAACCTTTCACCCCGTTCACTCCACCGTCTCATCAAAGTAGCTCGAACTATCGCAGACTTGGAAGATCAGTCAGACCTCACCACTTCTCACATCCTCGAAGCCCTCCAGTACCGTGTGAAGTTGTAAACAATATAGTGAAAGGGCAACCCAACGGGTCGCCCTTTCTCTATTTATGTTTTGTTTCTACAGTACAACCTCGAATTTATTCTAAGTTGAATTGTAAGAGTGAGGAAGTATAGAACATTTCATATTCAAACCATTTTTAAAATGAAGAGCGAGGCGGACAAGAAAAAAGCTATTCGTTTAAAAAGGGTTTGAAGCTCCGCGGACTTCAAAGTGGAGATGAGCTCCGGTAGAGCGTCCACTACTACCCACGTAACCAATCGTCTCTCCAGCACTCACTGAGGCACCTACTCCCACAGCATTACTTGAGGTGTGTGCGTAAAGAGTCTGTGCACCACTGGCGTGTTTGATAACAATGTAGTTTCCGTAACCACCGTTCCATCCACCACTCTTTGACACAATCACTTCACCATCAGCAGCAGCTCTAATGGTTGTTCCAGCGGCAGCTGCTAAGTCAACCGCATTATAGCCGTGAATACCCTGAGTTCTAACAGCACCAGGAACAGGATGAGTGAAACCACCACCACCTGACGCACCACCAGTAACCCTGGTCGGAGTCGACCCGGTTGAACTACTTGGTTTCTTAGTTGTTGCTTGGTGCATTATGCCACCTGGAACTACCACCGTGTCTCCAGGCGCAATATCAGTAGCTGAAGCAAGACGGTTATATGAAAGGATGTCGCTAATCATTGCTTCCACCTCATCAGAACTCTCCGCACCATATTTTTTGGTAATAGAAGCTAGAGTTTCACCGTTTTTCACAACGTGTCGTACTCCAGTAATTGGCAAAATAATCAACGTATCTCCTGGCTGAATAGACTTAGCGTTACTAATATCGTTGGCCCACAAAATGGTATTGACTGAAACGCCATACATTTCTGCAATATGTGAGAGGGTCTCACAACGATCCTCAGTACATGGTCGCACAGTGTGGACACTAATTTCTCCACCAAGATTGTTCGCGTCAGTATTTTCAGAAAAAGGACCACTGGATTGCAGTGCTCCCTCTTCGACAATGATATCGCCACCACCCTGGTTGGATTTTAGATCTGGACCGGTCGCAGAAGACAGCAATTTCACTTCACCAGCGCCAGAGGTTGAGACGGGTTTCTCGTAAACTAGTGTATCGCCATTTAAAAAGCCAGCCACACTAGAAAGCCAGCCAGCCTGTACGGAAAGGGGAATCACAATTAGTAAAACCACGACCACTACCTCTAAGGAGCGAGTTTGTTTGTGGTTTAAATTCAAACGGGTATATATGGTCCGAAGTAATCGTGGGGCTAAGGAACCCTCCTCGGAGTCTTGATTTGCAGGTTTAATAAGTTCTAGATTTAAGGACTCGCCGCCATACTTCCGCCACAGTCACTAGTAAGAAAATCTTTCTTTCTGGGTTCGCTCGGAAATGAAAATAAGTTTTCATTTCGCTCGCTCACCTGAAATTCAAACAAAAAGAGCGCAATCGCTCGTACCCAATATGATACTAGAGTCAGAACCGTACACAATTGACTAAAGTTTAGTTTTCCACTCTTTTAAAAAACACCTTTTATAGCAGGCGCACTAAGGGTTTTTTAGCTATTGACTTTATGGGTAAATATTTTCTGATTTAAAAGTTGGGGGAACCAAGGTGATACGGCTATAATAGACTTCTTTCAAAACTAGATGCAGGTGCCATGGTTGGAGGGATTTTTGTGACAGAGACTTAGACAGAACTAAGGTGACCGAACAAAAATCCTGAAACCAGTGCAGATGCGCTAGTTTTGAAAGAAGTCTAATGAAGCAATGATGAGATATATAGACACTCTAAACGAAAGACAGAAAGAAGCGGTATTAACTACCGAGGGACCTTTGTTGGTGCTGGCAGGAGCAGGTAGTGGTAAAACCAAGACAATTACCCACCGTATTGTGCACCTCATTCACCAAGGAACAGCTCCGCACAATATCTTAGCGGTTACCTTCACCAACAAGGCAGCAAAGGAGATGCGTGAACGCGCCCTCAGTCTCATTAAAGAATACCCTCCCTCCGAGCGCGCCGCCTTGGACTCCATCCCTGTCATAACCACTTTTCACTCTTTCGGTGTCAGGCTACTTAGAGAATTTCACGAAGCCGCCGGACTACGTCGTCACTTCACCATCTTCGACCGAGCCGATAGCGTACGCGCTATAAAGGCAGCAATTGAAAAAGCCGGGTACAACCCAAAGGAGTTTGAACCACGCAAAGTGCTCTCAACAATTTCGCGAGCCAAAGGTGATGCACTGTCGAGAGGAGACTTCGCTGACGAAGCAAGGTCATACCCAGAGAAAGTAGCCGTGGCCGTGTGGGAACATTACGAACAGAAATTGCGAGAAGATCATGCTCTAGATTTTGACGACCTTTTATTGAAGACACTTAGACTTCTCAAATCAAACCAGAGTGTAAGAGAAACGCTTCAGAACCGTTTCCGGTATATACATATCGATGAATATCAGGACACTAATAAAGTGCAATATGAGATTGCGAGACTACTAGCGGGCGAGAAACAAAATATCTGTGTCGTAGGGGACATCGATCAATCAATCTACTCATGGCGAGGCGCAGATATAAAAAACGTTCTGCAATTTGAACGTCACTTTAAAAATGCTAAAACTATTCTGCTTGAAGAAAACTACCGCAGTACAAAAACAATTGTCGAAGCCTCTAACAAAGTAATTGCCAAGAATCAAAATCGGGTGGAGAAAACTGTATTCACCAACAATCAGGAGGGCGAGAAAATTATAGTATTTGGAGCTTTCTCTGGGGGAGAAGAGGCTGACTACATAGCGAGA
>Ga0100403_1002482_pt1 | contig 14710 bp, 19 predicted proteins | sample CryGeymet201501t_FD_83663 | JGI IMG/M metagenome (GOLD analysis project Ga0100403, IMG submission 83663) | Groundwater microbial communities from Crystal Geyser aquifers in Utah, USA - Crystal Geyser metaG 2015-01t | ecosystem: Environmental > Aquatic > Deep subsurface > Groundwater | place...
ACGCTGATACGAGTTATTGCTTTGTTCTAACATTGCCGGTACTGCCATAAATACCATTGCAAAAACAATTACTCGTAACCATTTTGTATTTGCTTTTAGTAAGGAAGGCATAGCTTATTTTTTGTCTTTATTAAAGATACTCCCCTCAAAGAAATATCCAACTACCATACCCATAACGCCGTGTAGGGCGACTGGTGTTTCGTATGATTGAAGTGCAATATCAAGAATTACTGATACTACCCACGCAAAAGTAACGACTACAGTAATAACGGATCGCTCCCAATTAGCAATTTCTTTATGCGATACGTATTTGTGCCCAAACCATCCCATAAGAAAGCCGGTAAAGGCTCCTATGAGGAAGATTGCAAGTGGTAATACTAATTGGTTAAACATATGTTACGCGTCATTATTTTTAACTGAACGTGTCCAATCTGCACCGGTCGTTGTGCGGGCTGTACGTCCCCACAAAGCACCGACGAAAACTAGCGTTGGTAGAGTTACTGTTAAAACGACGGGGTTTACTCCTACTTGCCAATTTGCTTTTACACTACTAACTGGAATAGAAAACGTAAGCGATTGCGCGTCTGGTGACACTATTGCGTTACCAAGCACGGTTTCGGCGGGAAGTGAAAAAGACAGTACTTGTGCGCTTGGCAAAACAGATACTCCTTGAGCTTGTACTGTATACGCCGGAATAGAAAAGGTAGCTACTTGCGTGTTTACATTTACTTTCCAATCTGCTGTAACTGTTTCAGTTGGTAATGAAAAGCTCAAAGACTGTGCTGCTACTGATACTTGTGCTTCTCCCGTTACTGTTCCTGCTGGAAGTGAAAGAGTAACAACTTGTGTACTTGGATTTATAGTCGTATTGCCGGCAGCGGTATACTCGACTACTAATTTAGGGTCATTACTAGTACCACTCTGGTCTGCTGAATAAAAACGTAAAAAGTTAGAATTATCGCTTGACGGTAACCCTGGTGACGTTCCGTCACTAAAATCGTGTCCTTCAATAATCCCTAACTTTGTTACTCCTGATTTATTTATAATTGTAGTTGGTGATAACGTAAAATCATTGTATCCACTAGCGCTCATACCGGTTATATCTAGGCTGGCATAGCTGGTAAAAGTAAAATTAGTAAAGTCAGTGGATACTAATGCGGTATTACTTGCTGGACTAGCTTCGATAATGTCAATAGTGTCTAAGCCGTCGTTATCTGAGTTACGTTGTTGAAAACCATATCCACTAAAGGTGGCACTGTCTATAGAGCCGCTGCCAATACTACTAGTATCAAAAAGTGTCATACTGCGTCGTAATTGCGACACGGCAATGGTGTTTAGGTTTATTGGCTCTGATAGTAAAATTGTACTGCTATCGTCTGCACTTAGTGCTGAGCCACCCGCACGAAGCGTTGCCCAAGGTACAGAAGAACCATTTAATCCACATAAAATATATCCGTCTACGGTAGTAGTTTCTGGGTCGGGGTCTGGGTACGCAGTAAGTGTGGTAAAGCTAATTTGCGCGGCACCAAGTATACCTAATTGGTCGGTAAGCACATAGGTTTCTTTTTGGTCGTAGGGGTTAGTAATAAATACGTGACCATTACGCAATAAGGCTTGGCGTTTAATGAGCCATTGCAAAAAATTTGGGTGAATATCATTTAGCTTATCGTATTTAATGACATATTTGTGATTGCCGTAATACTCCATTACTTCATACATCGGTCGCCACGCCCCCGTTACGTGCTCATAGTAAATTGGCTTAACGTGAAAAACTGAAACAACCCGCCCCTCACCATAATAGAAAAGTGAAACGTGAGGATTGATTTTACCGTCTTCTTCAATTGGACACGGTAAGGCCGCTACGGGCTGCCCGTGTAATCGTGTAACGTGCAATAAATCATTTATATCTATAGTGCTTTCCATATAGTAGTTTCTTTTACTGCCAACATTTGCTTTTTATTTAAAACATCTTTTTGCTGGTCAATTACCACGTACCCCTTTTTCCCTGCAAACGCAATTAAGCGCTCGTTTAAAAAAATCTGGGCTGTTTTGATAAACTCTTGGCGAGACATATTTTCTGGAACATAGTACTCAAGCTCAAAGTCTTGTATTTTTTTAGAACGTACATATTTATTTGTTGTTTTTTTCAATCCTGTGTCTGGTTCAATTTCTTTAACTGCACCAAAACTACCGGCGTATACACGTACCTTGATTTTTACGTAACGACCTTCGTGTGAAAGTCGAACTATTTTATAGTCTATTATTGACATAATGTTCCTGTCCTCACTCCAACCCCGTAGGGCTGGGTGAGGACACGATAGTTATATGTGGTATCATCAACCCAAGTTGATAATACCTTCTGCGTTCCACGCGATAATGAAGTCTGCGGCGCTTGAACTCTGGTCGGAACCAAAATCAAGGTAGCAAATAAGAGTATCCGTAGCGGCTGAACCGGTAGACTTGTAAATTACTGCTCCTCGAGCTGTAATGGTAGCGGTGCTCCACGTAACGTCTGCTGCGTCAAAGACTCCTTCGTTGTCGGTATCGTCTTGCGTTACCGTCTTTGATGTGATTTCGGCACCTCCGGAAGTGTAACCGGTTCCGGTTACTTCGTTCGTTACATCGGCACGGTCGAGGTGCGTATCTTGGTTTGGAGTGTAGGAACTCGTCACCAACATTACATAGATTGTGTTCGTATCAAGGTCAATACCACCGTTCATTATATTGAGCTTGAACACGTTGTATATTACGTCTGCCATACTATGCTTGCTCGATTACGCCCTCCAATTCTGCAAGGAACTCGTCCCCGTAGAACTTTTGTGCTTGCTTTTTAAGCTCGACCACACGCTCTCCTAGGAGCGCTTTACGATTATCCATTTCTACAATTTTTCCTACTAATCGGAGTACTTGTTCTTTGAGCGCGTCTCGCCCAAGCACAAGGTCACCGTCTTGCGTGCGGAACGCAATACCTCGTCGTTCCTCGGCTGCTGCACGGATTTTTTTGCCTAGTGCCGCGTTTTTCTCGCGGATTTGGTTGTACGCTTCTCGGCGTACCGGCTTTGGAGCAGCAAGGTAGATTTCTACCCCCGCTTCCACCGTCTCGGCTGCAAGAACGTCGGCAACGAATTTTTCAATTTGTTCTGACATATTCTGAATAAATAAGTTAATAATTTTGCCCGTCCATATAAGGAACGGAACCTTGAATGACGCGCACGGCGTTACGTCCGCGCAGCTTCTTCCATAGATTTGCTTTATCCACCGGCAAAAGCTTTTCGTCTTCTGTAAGTGGAAGTGGCTTGTCTTTTGACGTTTTGTAAGCGATAGATACCATTTTCGCCAGCGGCTTATACGCTGCCAGTGGAAGTCGTACCGCTGTCGTCGTACTTGGAACGGAGAGTAAAGCACTGCTGCTTAAGTCTCCAGTCACGAGGTTTTCTGGATATACCTCTCCAGCGATTTTGAGTCCTCCGGAGACGGCTGTAATAGCTGCCCCGTTAAAAATCATTATCTCGGTGCCAAAGAGCATATATTTTGCTTCTTTGTCGGAAAACTCGTTTTGGATTTGGGACTCCTCCATAAGCGGAAGGTTACGCCCCTCAATAAAACCAAAGTCGATTTCCCGTAGGTATTGCCAGTTACTCCCGTCGAGCTTTGCGGCGACGTACTTAAGACTCTTTAAAAAGTCTTGTGGATACGTGTACTTCCGAGTGTTTGCTTCCAAGGCGCGGACGTCCTCCATAATGAAGTAGCCCTCGTCCACTTCGGCTGCAATTTCTTCTGCAAGCGCTGCCTGTTCGACATTTGCGAGCATAAGAAGGTTCGCGTCCGTGAGTGTGGCGGAAGTAGTCTTGGTTAAGTAGCGTATATAAGCTGCGAAAGTGGTACCTGTCATAATTTTTGTGGAGCTCCGTACCCTGTCCCCGTTTCCCTCGTGAGAGAAACGGAGCAGGGCTTGGAGCGTTTGGTTAAGACGCTGCTACCTTAACGAGCATATAGTCGAAACTGGACGCTGCGTCGTCGATAGAAGCCGTCTCGGTCGCGTTAAGCGCCTTAAGCGTTACTGTGTTAGCGGCTGTAACAGTCGCTTCTACAATAACGAGTCCGGCTGCGAGTCCTCGTGGTGTCACGAAGATAAGGTCGCTAGTATCTGCACCGGCAATGGTGAGAACTACGTTACCTTCTGCGTCGGTTGCGACGGCTGCTGGGTCGGCACCTGTTATAGTACCGAACTCAATGTCTGCACCCTTCGCGTTCATTGTTGCCTTTACTGACATAATCTTTTTTCAGTTTAAGTGGCTAATAATGCCTAACCGAGCGCTTCAAGGGTATTCTGGTCGCGGTCAATACGTAGGTTTCGTCCGATTTTCCCTTCGGACTCGAGACGTTCCTTAATCATATTTGCAACTTGCTCTGGCACGTCAACGAACGTACCTCGCTTGATTTGAAAACGATAGCCGTTCATATTGACTACAAACGGTATCTTTTCCGCAACTTCTGGAGCGACTCCTACCTCAAGAGGTATCATAATCGACACTTTGCGTTGCTTCGCTAGGTGCTCTTTCATTTTCAGTGCGTCCCCTCGCCATTGCTTTTCAACCTCACGGTCTGAAACTTTAGCTTTTGCTGCTGGTTCGGCTGGAGCTTCTGGCTCCTCCGGTTCTTCCTCCTCGGTTTCCTCTGGAGTTTCCGGTTCTTCCGGAGTTTTGGTTTCCGGCTCCTCTGGCGTTTCCGCTGGAGTAGCACCTTCAAGACGCTCTAAGAGCTCCTCTTTGGTACCGTTAGCCGGAAGTCCTAGCTCCTTTGCGGCTGCTTGCAATTCTGCATAAGCCATTTCGCTATACTTTGACATAGTCCTTTAATTGTTACTGCTCCTAATAATGGGGTTGGCGTGTGTCTCCACCACTTCATTAACAACTACAACTAGCTAGATACCGCGTGCTCAATACGACCAATGAAGTCGTCGTTGAGGATTTTTGCAACAAACGTTGCCTTCCAACCGGTCGTACCACGCTGGTTAAGCGGGTCGTCGGTTCCTCCGGAGCCAAGCGGCTTAACAATGTTCTGGAGAGCTGCACCACTAATTCGTGATACGCCGTATGCTTCCATACCCATAATAATTGTTCCGTGTACGTCAATTGACGAAGCACCCTCGCCTTCAAACACTTTCGCGTTTGGAGTTTCAATAAAGCGAACGTCACCAAGTTTTCCAACTTCGCCGTCCATAATCTTCATTGCTGCGCTGTACTTCTCAACTGGTACCCAACCGGTTTCGTCCTGCAAGTCAAAAGTAGTGTCTGGTGAGACAATACCGATATACGCTTGCGCGACTGGTTCGGTCGCTACTCCCGTAGAAGCAGCTATCATACGAGTGACACGCTTCGCCTTGTTATTCTTCAAAGTACGTACCATTTTACGTACTTCTGTAGCAGTAATAAGGTTTGAAGTTGTGATGTCACCACGAGCGGTCTGTCCGACTTAGGTTACAGTCGGACCCGCCGTAAGCATGTCTCGAGCGTATTGTTCGTGTGTGACTCCACGGTGGTCACCGAGAACTTCGGCAAACTCTGTAAGCGTTGCGTCTTGCGACTCGTAGTCTACGACGTCACTGTATGTAACGAAGTCTCCATACTGCGCTACTGTGGCAGTAATGTCGGTAACACTCATTTGTGAACCGGCTGGAGTGACTCCTTCTGTTAATGGGGTTGTAGCTGCTGCAAGGTTACCGTATCGACGGAACTTGATTGTTGAGCTACCAGCTTTCTGCGGAATGTCACGCACTTGTCCAAAACGGGTGTGAAGGAAAAGTGGAACAGCACGCATAAGCAAAGTCCGTGAGTAGAAGTTGTTTACTTCCGCTGGGATTTGCGTTCGTGTAGTTGTACTCATATCGTTTTTTTCTAGTAATTTAGTAATTATTTACTTCCTCCGGTCTTGACTCGTTGGATTTCTTGCTCGAACTCCTCGTCTGTCATTTCCATAACTGGCTTTGTGCCGCCACTGTTTCCACCGGCGTTTGTTCCAGTCTTCGTCTTTTGGGTCTTCTCTGCTACCGCTTTGGCGCGTTTCGCACCAATTGAGAGCAACTTATCTCCCGCCGCTGCGTGCATAAGCTGTTTGGTGGGTATGTCCTTCCAAGAAGGGTGTTGCCCCCACTTAAGGGCTTTTGCTGCAAACGGTTTGAAGTCGGGGTTTTGAGCGACAAACTCGTCAATTTCTGATTTGAGCTCCTGTAGCGCTTCCTTTTCTTTAAGTGGCGCTAGGTGTTTCTCAATTCGTTTATCAATAAGTTTGGCGTCCTCGTCGTTGACGTCCTCCTCCTCGGAGTCCTCGTCTTCGTCTTCCCCCTGCTCATCTTTTGAAGCGTTTTGCTTTTCAAGCTTTTGCTTCCGGCGTAGAGCTACCCAATCGGCGTTAGTACGTGGCTTCCGCGTTGGCGGTTCCTCGTCTTTATCCTCCTCCTCTTGGGTATCTTCTTCCTCCTCCGCAGTGCCTTCGTCCGCGGCGTCGGACTCCTCTTTAGAGTTATCCTCCTCGGTTCCGGCGTCTTCGGCAGCGGTGTCCGCTGCTTCCTCCACTACGTCTTCTGCGGCTTCGTCGTGGGTATCTGTTGTCTCCGTCATAATTTTTTTTGGTTAAGCACACTACAAGATAGAAAACGGGTTAAAACTAAATTGTAGGAATTGCGCTCTCACTTGGTTAAGTGAGGATTGAGTCCGACACGGACTCGCAGGGGGAAGCTTGAGGAAGGAGCGTCGCCAACCCCGTTCAAACTTCCCTTTGCGAGCCTATGTCGAGTCACTCATAGTTGCTGCATTAACGGTTTTTCGGTCACCACCATACGGGTCATAATCCGGTGAAGGTATGGGCTCGCCTGGCTTCCCGTACTTGGCAATAAGCTCGTGTGGCTTCTGCATAAGCTCGGTAAGGATTTCGTGTTGGTCGCGGAGCTTGTCTACGTCCTCGTTCGAGAGTGCTGCGCCGGTCAATACTTGCTTCTTGGTAATAATTTGGCGCTCTAATATGCTCAAATTACCTTCAAGTACCTGTGACATAAGCTTCCAACCGGCACTATTTACCAATTCTTTAAGGTAAAACGTGTAACTTTCGAGTGTTTCGCGTGAAACGTCGGTCAAATCGAACGGCTTGTGAAGGTCTAGTACCTTTACCGGCTCGTTTTCAACCGCTTTTTCTCGTTTTTTGGTAACCTTTTTGGCTTTTGTAGTGGTTTTCTTTGGCATAAGCGTTATAGGTTAGCTGGTAAAGCGCGTGTCGAGCGGTCTTGCGCTGGGTTTGGCAGCGCGTCTTGCGGTAGTGCTGCTCCCTGTGCTGGTGCTTGCGGTATCATTTCTGGGTTTACCTTCTGAAGAATGAGCGCTCGTTTGTGGGCGTTCATATGAGCTGTTTTAGTTGGAGAGTCCGGAAGTTTGTTATGGATTTGAAGGTGTAGGTAGTGGTCGTCTTCCGGCATTACAAGCGCCTTATTGCCGTCGTTAATCATTTGGTTTTCCTCCTCGGCGCGTAATTCGTCAATTGTAGGTGGGTAGATTTGCTCGATAAGGTCTTGCTTCATACCAATAAGCTTGCCGTAATGGCGCATACCGGAACGGATTTGTGCAGTCGGGTCTGCTGCTGCAAGCTTCATATAGTCACGGAAAAGCTGTGCTTCATTAAAGCGTCGAGCGTCCGCTACTGCCTTACTCTCAATCTTGATATTTGGGTCGGCGTGGTCTGCTGGAGTAACCAAGTCCTTCTTCTTAAACGGTCGCCACGTAGCTCCAAGTGCACCGACAACGTGCACCATTTTCTCGTGGATACCCTCGTCCATATTCTCCTTGAGGTGGTTGTAGTACTCTTGCCAAAAGCGTCGTTCCGACCAACCAAAAATACGTGCAGCAAGCCCGTACCGGCTGTCTGAACCCTGCGCTACAAGTGCGTCTCGAGTCGCGGTAGTGTCTCCGTCTGGGTTTGCTCCCTGCTTAATGTCTGGAGTACCGGTAGCTCGTTCGGCTGACGCTGCCAACGTATCCATAATGAAGCTTACGTCTTGCTTGATATGGTCTTTAATCATTGGCACTACTGCTCCGGCTGGGTTTCCTTCGACTGGAATAAACTTATTGAAGGCAAAGTTGAAGTCTTGGCGCTCGTCAATCTTGTTCTTATCAAACAAGTACATAGGGTGAAGATTTGCTTTTACTCCCTTGAGAGAGAGGTTAAGCGCAACCGCTCGAGCTCGTTGCTTGTCTTCTACCAAGTCCGGTACTGATACCGAGTCGAAAGAGTTTGGAATAGGGAAAAGCACACGGTCAACAATTGGAATTGTCTTGCGGTCGAGCTCTTGGTATCGGATAACCTTTTTACCGTTATCGGCTATGGTTACAAAGCAAAGCTTCCCGTTCCAACGGGTAAACCCTTCTCGGAGTCGTAGAGTAGCGTTATCGCCGTCGATATTGGCGAACTTCTGTACGTCTCCTAGCCCCGCAGCGTCCGCGGTATCGCGCATATACTGGTCAAGTGGACTCTTGGTGTCATTCTTCGCTCCAGTCGCTTTAATATCCTCAAAATCGAAGTATTCTGGGTTTTCTCGGAGCTGGTCTTTGGTCATTCGGATTTCACGGTAAATAAAGCGTGAAGCGCCACGTCCGGAACGGTCACCGTTTACACTGCTCGCTTCTGGGTCACGTACGGTTACCATACGGTTCCACACGTACGGAGAAAGTGTAAGGGTGTCTTCGTCGAAGTCCATTACGCAAAGCAAGCCACGTCCAAAAAAGGCAGCTTCAAAGTCCCATTCATAGTCGATAATGTCCTTTTCCATTATGTCGTAGTCGTAGTCTGCTACGAGGTCGAGGTTTTCGGCAATTTCGTCGTCTCCAATCTCTCGAGGAGAGAACTTGGCAGCGAGACGGTCTTCATAGAGTGAAGCAATGATTGTTTGAAATACGGAAAATAACGTTGTATCACCAACGCTTTCTTTGTCTCGCTTCTGGTTGTTGTAGAGCTTGAGTCGGAGTGCCCACTCGTCCCAACGTGGCTTCATAAACCACCAACCCTGCTCCCATTCAGAAGTGGCTTGTTTAATGAGCTCGGTAAAGTCTGGTCGAGCTTCGGTGGTGCTGTCGTCTTCTACTTGCTCCTCGACGTCTTTTTTTGGAGCTTCGTATTTTTCGACTTTCTTTTTAGTTTTAGCCGTCGCCATTTATATAAAAAATATCGCCAGTAATAATTACTCGAGAGCACGAGTTAGTTTGGCGACTATCTTTCTTACTTATTGGGTTGGCGTCCCTTGTATTGTATCACACTGCAAATACTAAAAAGTAAAATGTCAAAATGTTTTTCTGTGAATAAGGTATAGCCCCACTTTTCCTTTTTGGTAAGGATTTATTGCAAAAGTTTTTGTGCGGTTGGTGTCGGTTTCCTAGAGGTCTTCTGTTTGTTCCTTCCACTTCGTTAAAGGTAGTTGTTATTGCAATAAAAACAAAAACGACGAAGTTTCTTTTTTCAAACAAGACGTGGGACGTTTCCGCTACGATACATACCAGACGGCTCGGCAAGAGTGGTCAACTTGTTTTCCGAGCTTTCGCATATGAACCTTAACGGGAACTTTGAGTAGCGGGCTTAACGTAGGACGCAATGTTTAGCCACATTGCGAGCAAAGGTGTCCCCACTCACTTGCTATGGTTCCTACGTTCAACCAACTACTCTGATTTTGTAACGGACTAGGTTTTTTTATTGCAAGAAGCCCGAGTTGCAAGGTGACACGAAAAAACACGCAAAATGCGTGCTTTTCAACGTTGTTTAAGTCCTTTCGACGCCAACCCACGGAAAGTTGTATGGCTCACCAAGCTTGGGTTAGCTGCGAAAAGACTAGATTTTGTATTTTGGACCATACCCCAATATATTACCACTTTTCTTCACTGAAACTTCACTGATTTTGTGAGTAAATATGTGGACAACTGGTGTATAAATCAACCTTTAGTATACCACACAATAAGTAAACCATTTTGGTCAAGTCGACGATATGGTTGTGGATAGCAAAACCCCCGTGTTCGCTCGGGGGTCTGCTTAAGTAAGAAAGAAAGGGTCGCGTCCCTTCTGCCTAGCAAAGTATGAGGGCTCTAATCTCATACCGGTTATATTCTAGCAATTTATACAGAACAATACACTTTTAATACTTAGGTTATAAACAGTTTATTTATTGGTTCGTATCCACTTAATCAAGTGGTAATGAGCGTGCTGTGGTTGTGATTGTCCAACACTAAAGTTTTTTAAAATACAATCATAATTCTGTTCTGCGTCTGCCATTTCCTCTATTGATTTAAGTTGTTGCGCTTCCTCTAACTCCATAGTCTCCTTAAAGTTAAAGTGCCGCTTAGGTATTAGTAAGTGACTAATTTCTGCGACTGCGTCGTACGGAAAGTTATTTTCAATAATAAGCCAGTGACTATACTCGCGCACAATAGTTATTGCGTTTGCGTCGCACATAAAACAAGTGCCTTGCGGTCGACGTGGTTCATTTTGGTACCGTTCCCACGTCTCCGGCGTTCGTAGTGCTGTGTTTGTATTAGCTCGCATATGGGTCGTCTGAACTCATTGTTTGAATAGCACTGTGGTACTGCTGTTTAATATATGGTCGGAACTGTGGCTCTTGGATAAGAATACGTCCGGCACACTCGATTGTGTGGTCGTCCTTGTCGATTTTCTGCTCCTTCCGGTTCTTATCAAAGCCAGTCTTACCCTTCCACTCTTGCCAGCGCCAGTGCTCGACTTCGTATATGAAGCGCTTACAATTAGAAAATACATACAACTCCGGTGGTTTGATTATCTGCCCGTTTACTTCTCGATAGTCCAAAGCTGTCTCAATACGCTTGTCTGCGGCTGCTCGTGCCTTTGACGCTTCAATGTATACGAGGTCTTCCGCTTGCAGCATAGTCGCCAAACAGCGCTGCGTATGCTGGTCTTCGACGAACATAGACGGGTCGCCAGTAAACGGACGCTCCATACGGTAAATAGAGTGTTTCTTCTTAAGGTCGTACGCCATATCTTGCACCGTGTCTGGGTTTTCGTAATACTCGTCAACCACAATCTTTGTCCCCTTCGAGTTTACGGCTATCCAAAGCCCCGCGTCTGGGTTACGCGGGTGCGGGTCGAGTGAGTGATATACACACCATTCTCGCGGGTCAAGCGCAAACGGCTCGATAACGTGTACGTCTCTGTTCCATTTTTTATACACAAGTCCAATAAGGTGTTGAAACTTACCATAGACACGAGCTTGTCGCTCGTCTTCCGGATACTCGGCTACCATTTGCTCAATATGCTTGTGCTCTAGGTGTCCTCGGATACCGTGCTCCTTACAGTTTCCAGCAATAAGGGGTCGTTTGTTTATTTTATCACGGACAATAAGGTTTTCGTTAGGTACGGAAACACAATAAACGTCTGTTTTTGGAACAGTGAATACTTCCGGCTTTCTTGCAATGTACGTATTACTGGCATTTTCGCGAAGGTAAACGGTATACATTATGGAAGCTGGCAATTTTCTTCCTCTAATAAAACGCTCTTTTACTTCTGTTTTACTTATGTATGTTGCCATACCAAGCTGGACTCCAAGTTGTTGCACGTCGTCGGCTAGTTGCGATGAAGTAGTCCGGTAGCGCCAGCGCCCATTTTCTCGGCAGTCGCCGTCTCCAAGAATTAACCCTGTTAGCACTTCGCGTTGATACTTTACTGTAGCGTCAAAAACGTACCGTGGAAGCTTTTTTTGCTTGGCACTGCTATATTCACTCACAATGGAATGTAAACGCTTGTGTGAAAGCCAAAAATCACCGTTGGCACGCTCTTTCCAATCTAGTCCGGTCGCTTGCAAGTCTTTACGCAACTGCTTGCGCTTTGTTTTTTGTGAGACATAAACTTGGTATTTTCCTACCTTTACACCAGTCTTTGCTCCCGCGTAACTACCTTCCGCTAAATACCAACCAATAAAACGAGCCCAAGCCAAGGGTTTTACCTCTGATAATGGTGAGTAGTCTGCACCAACTAATTCTAGTTTGGCACTATTAAGTAGTCGATTACCTCGGTAGAGCTGCTGCGCTTCGACTATATGCAAACGCTTATCGTCTCTAATCGCTGGGAATAAGTGGTCTGGAGTACACGTTATACCCTTTATATCTACAAGCGCTGTAGTTTTTTTGTGAATAAAGCGAGTTGCTTCTTGATATGAGAAAGTCTTATGAAAGGGGTCGACACTAGCAAATTTGTCCGTGCCTTTGGTTTTATTAAACGCTACCCAACCACGCTTGGTAAGAACTTCAACGTCTTTAGTAAAACAAACGCTTTCAACGTCCGCTGTAAGGTGAAATACTCGACGCTTCACTGTTACCGGCTCCTCACCTTCTCGAAGCTGTACGGTCGTTTCAATTTGCCCGTTGGCAAACATATCGTACAAGTGAGCGCTGCCGGAAATAGGTGTCGCTGTAATAATAATAATACCACCTTTACGCATACGGCTGATTGTCGCCTTGAGTAGTACGTCCGGTGGCGGTTCGTCAAACCAAGCCCAACCGAGCGTGACTCCTTCAAACTGCATAGGGTCTTGGTCATAGGTCATAATGTCCCAATCGAAGCCGGTATCAGTAAAGAAGCGCGAGTCGTAGTGCTTCCCTGCTTTCTTCGTGACGTAGCGGTCTTTTGGTAGCCACGTCTTGAGCTCATTAACCACGTTCTTCTCCACCAAGTCTGACTCGGTGATGATACGTCCCTTCTTCAAGTACTCCCAATTATCAAAAAGCCCACCACGGAACCAAGGATTGTTATGGGGGTAGCATATGTTCGCAATGATGTTCGCTGCCAGTGCGGTCTTACCTACACCGTTTGCAGCGCTCAAAAACAAAATGAAGTAGTCGTTGCTTCCAAACGCATTGATAAAATCCTCCGCCACTCCGGACGGTTCGTAGTATCGGTACTTCTCATTCTCCATTCGATAGTCGAGAAGCTTTAGGTCGTAGAGTGGGTCTTTCTTAAGCGTCATTATTCTTATAGTAAATATTATGTCCCTCAAAATGTTCAAGCTCGTGCGAGAAGATTTGAGACTTCAAACCCTCTACACGTTCCGTACGTCGCCACAATACCCAAAAACCGAGTATATTGCGAGGATACCAATACCGTACCGTCATTCGATACACGCGTTGTACTTTTTTAGGTTTCCTATGCGTAAAACTCATACAACCTTCCTTCGGCTCAAAGATATTTGGCGTGGTGCACTTCTCCGGCACGCGATCGTGTATCTCTCGGCGTCCGGTCTTCTCATTAAAGACTGTCTTGCGTACGTTCTTGTAGGTTACAAGCTCCTTCTCGGCTGAAAGGATTTGAGCATTAAAAATCATTCGTGACGGAAAGCCCGCGTTAAGTGGGTTGAGTCCTTCTTCTACAAGTGACGGGTGAACTACAAAGATACAAAGTGGCTCTGGTGACTTGGTAAGCTGCGCGTGAGCGATTGCCCAAGCTTTCATACCGTACTTGTCTGCCCACTCCTTCTCGGAAGCGTCGACAACTTCAAGCATTGCTTGTGCTGTAGCAATATCCTTTCGACCGGCTTTACGCGATACTGCGTAGATACCTACCTTCTCGTGGTGGTGGTTTTCTGTTTCTAGTTTCATATTATGCTTTTTTAGCTTCCCTGCTTAGTAAAGACTCGACCACAAGTTTTTTCATACATTCTGCGTGTAAATCAAAGTCACGCTTCGAGCCTATTTCTACCCCGCCTTCAATAGCTGGTTGACTAAACCGGTGGCTGTTACCAACTATTTCTTCCTCACAGTAGTCACACGCAGTTACAATTTTAGTTACTTCCTTTTTCATATTTAATCTTTGGCTTCGAGCTCTTGCATTTCATAGTACTTATCGAACTGCTCTTGGTTGTATACGCGCTTCTTGCCTTTCACTCGATACCCGTACTGGTGCTTACCAAAGTAGTCGTCGAGCGCTTTTCCGGTTACTTTCTTGCCCTTCTCTCGAACGGTTTTGCTTACTGCACGAAAAGTATAATTACTCATAGTTATTTATTAAGCTCGGTTAAAGTGTTGGTGGCTTGCTCTTTGAGCACCGCTACAAGCTCCGGTAAGTCCGTATCCTCCTTAATCTGTACAAAATCACCGTAGAACTTGTCGTTAAACTTGGTGAACCACACTAAAATGTGCTGCATATCCCCGTTTTCCGCTTCGTCGTGCGTCTCAAAGATAACCAACGAGCAACCTTGTACGACCTCGAGCGCGTGTATTGTGCGTTGTAACATATTAAACAAGTGAGGTTACGCGGACGTCGTCTCCTTCGACTTCCACAATGATAAAGTCCTTCGGGTTAGGTGCTGAAAGCTCTTGTGTTGGCTGTGGGAAGCCCGCAATGAGCGTTTCGGCTACTTGTCGCACCTTTGTATACTTGGTCTTTACAGTCGCCTTAATAAGCGTTTCCTTGTGTATTACAGTCACCAATACGACTCGATTACCTAGCTCCGGAAGGATTTGCTCCTCGATTATCTTCTTTGCTGCTAGGTCGCCCTCGTCCGGATTTTCAATATTGAGCGAGTTTACGTGGATTGTGACGGCTTTGCGACCTTCTCGAGTCGTCCGTCCTTCGACTGTTTTGCCCTCTGGCGTACGCTTCACGGTCACTATTTCTAGTGTCTCTGGGTCTTCGTACTGTTTAATTATTTCGTCTTTCA
>Ga0100403_1002483_pt1 | contig 14701 bp, 9 predicted proteins | sample CryGeymet201501t_FD_83663 | JGI IMG/M metagenome (GOLD analysis project Ga0100403, IMG submission 83663) | Groundwater microbial communities from Crystal Geyser aquifers in Utah, USA - Crystal Geyser metaG 2015-01t | ecosystem: Environmental > Aquatic > Deep subsurface > Groundwater | place: USA...
TAATTTTGTACTATTTTACCTCTATCCCTTTAGCTCTAAAGAAATCAACAAGGGAATTATAGACATTGTCTGATGTATGAAATCCGTATATAATCCTGCTATTTTTTTTGTAAAATATCAACATTTTTTCTGAAGATATTTCTTTTGATTCTACTTTCTCAATATCCTCATATCTTATGGTGTTTTTTGCAAAAGCGATGTGGTATCTTATACCTGTTTTTTCTGCATAGAATTCTGGTTTGAGGTTTGAGAATATAGCGGGGCCAAATCCAAAATAAAAAATTGGGTAAGTAATCTGAGCTGCATATATAGGGATTCTTAAAGACTCGTTGATTTGCAGATACTCATCTATTTTGGGCAGTACTGCGTTAAAAACCTCAGGGTTTTTTCCAGCTTTATTCATCTTTGCTTGCAATCTTATTATAAGCCAAATAAACAGACCAAATAAAATCAAAGATACTACAAATGATGCTATGCTGCTAATTATCGATAATATATTATTTCCCATATATTTATTCTATTACACCTCCTTCAGTTTAACCATAATTTCTTTGAGGATCGCATCGGCAACTTTTTTGTTTTCTTTGAGGTATTGTCTGGTTGCATCATATCCTCTGGCTAATTTTTCTTCGCCATATGAATAGCTCGCACCTGATTTTTGAATTATCTCCATTTTTTCGCCAAGAGCGATGATTTCACCTTCTTTTGAAATACCTTCGTTATACATAAGGTCGAACTCTGTTTGTTTGAAAGGAGCGGCGACTTTGTTCTTTACCACTTTGACTCGAACCCTACCTCCCATAATTTCGTCACCTTTTTTAATCTGGGCAATTCGTCGAATATCCAATCGTACTGATGTATAGAATTTCAATGCTTTTCCTCCTGGGGTTGTTTCTGGATTACCGAACATAACACCAATTTGCATTCGAATTTGGTTGATGAATATAACAACTGTCTTTGATTTTGCAACAATACCTGTTAGTTTTCGAAGAGCTTGTGACATGAGGCGAGCTTGTTTTCCGACGTGATGTGCCCCCATTTCACCCTCTATTTCGTCTTTTGGAGTCAGTGCAGCAACTGAATCGATAACAATTACGTCTACGTTGTTTGACCGTACGAGACTTTCTACTATTTCGAGAGCCTGTTCTCCTGTATCTGGCTGTGAGATGAGTAGTTCATCTAGTTTTACACCAAGTCTGGCAGAATATTCTGGATCCATAGAATGTTCGGCATCAATAAAGGCACAGATACCACCTTTCTTTTGAGATTCTGCAATTATATGTAACGAAAGAGTAGTCTTTCCAGATGATTCTGGGCCGTATATTTCTATAATTCTCCCTCGAGGCATACCACCAACACCGAGCGCGGCATCAAGCCCGATAGAGCCAGTTGGTATCGAATCAACATTAACTTTTGGTTTGTCACCTAGCATCATAATAGAATCTTCACCAAACTTTGATTTGATGTCTTTTAAGGTAGAAGAGATATCTTTCTTGCCTGTTGCTGGGTTCTGAACAGCTTTCATTTCTTTTGGTGCTTTAGCTTCTTTCTTTTTTAGTGCCATGTTGTATTTTGATAATTATTAATTTGTAATTTCTTCTTTGTCTGTTGTTGTTGCGTTTTGTTCGTTACTAAACAGAGGAGGGGAGCTAGTGCCAATATTGAGAGGTTGGTTATTATTTTTTGCTATATTAGTAAGGTGAACCTGTCTTGCTATTTTTCTTCCAAAGCGGTCGGTAGCGCTTACATCTATTATATTATAACCAGAAAATAGGAGCAATTTTTCTGAAAAAAAGCCTTTTTCGTCAACAAATATTTGATTACCGTCAAGGGTAATGAATGCAACATTACGCACGTTACCAGTTACGGTAATAAAGGGCGTAGAGGTACTAGTGCCATCCAAAGGGGAAGTAATGGCAAGCTGGGGACCTTGCAAATATGTCTGCGATTGAAGATAGATATAAACAGCAAGACCTACGATTATTATTACGGACAAGGTGTATTTGAGTACTGTTTTTGCGTTGAAGGTCATTTTTTAATCAATTTTATTCGTTATCTGAATCTGTTTCTTCGTCTTCTGTGTCTTGTTCTGGTGATTCGTTATTTTCGTCAGAGGATTCTGCTTCCTCTCCACCATTTAGAACTTCACGAGGTTTTGATCCATCTGCTGGACCAATAACACCTCTTTCTTCGAGCATATCCATAAGGCGAGCGGCGCGTGCATACCCAACTCGGAGTTTTCTTTGGATATATGATGTTGATGCTTTTCCTGCTTCTATAATTACCTGGCGGGCATCTTCGTACATTTCATCTTCATCATCTCCTCCTGAATCGATATTGGAATCAAAGATAGCACCACTTCCTTGAGCCTGTGAAGCAAAATCAATCTCGTCAGGTATTTCGTCGCTGTATTGGTTGCTTATGTATTTTACAACTGCTTTCACTTCGTTTTCTGATATGTATGCAGACTGGATACGTGCTGGTTTTGACATATCTCCTGACATATAGAGCATGTCTCCAGCTCCAAGAAGTTTTTCAGCACCGCTTCCGTCGAGAATTGTTCGTGAGTCTATTTGTGAAGCAACCTGGAGTGCAATTCGAGAGGGGACGTTGGCTTTGATAAGTCCTGTGATGACGTTCACAGAAGGTCGTTGTGTCGAAAGGATGAGGTGTATACCAACGGCACGACTCATCTGAGCAAGACGCACAATGGCAGCTTCGAGTTCTCTGGGATAGGCCTGCATGATATCAGCAAGCTCATCAATAATAACAACAATGTATGGCATGCTCTCGGGTAATTTTGAAGCGTCTATTCCGTCTTCTTGGTTCTGAGCTTTCTTAAGCTCTGGTTCGTAGACATTTTTATGATATGACTCGATATCACGAACTGTCTCTGACTCGAGTACGTCATATCGTCTATCCATCTCTTTTGCTGCCCATTTCAATGCCAGAATCGCTTTCTTTGCATCTGTAATAACAGGAGTGAGGAGGTGTGGTATTTTTTTGTACAGTGTGAGCTCAACCCTCTTTGGGTCAATCATAATGAACCGTAGTGTTTCGGGTGAATTTCGGAACAAAAGGGATGTAATGAGTGTGTGAATAGTTACTGATTTTCCTGAACCAGTTGCACCAGCAATTAGGGCATGGGGCATTTTTGCAATGTTTGCAAAATGTGTCATTCCAGATATTCCTTTACCAACTGCAATGAGGAGAGGTTTTTCTGAAGCAGAAAATTCTTTTGATGCCAAAAGTGTTGCGAGTCCCACGGTTGTTTTTGACTTGTTTGGAATTTCGATACCTACGAGCGACTTGCCGGGGATAGGCGCTTCGATTCGAAGAGGGTGAGCAGCGAGGGCGAGCGATAGATCATTTTGAAGACCAACTATTCTGGAAAGCTTTACTCCTTCTGCGGGCTTTAATGCATATCTGGTGACTGATGGTCCGATAGATATTTCGTCCATTTCTACATTGATACCAAAATTCTGAAGCGTTCTTTTGATGAGATTTGCGTTTGCTTTGATGTCACCTACATCTGGTTTTCCTTTATCTTTTGATAATAGAGAAAGTGGGGGAGGAACAAAAGGTTTGAGGGTTGGTGCTGGAATTGCAGCGATAGATCCATCATCATCGTCTTGTGAAAATATTTTCTTTATAAAAGGTTTCTTTTCTTTTTTCTCTGTTTCTTCTTTGTCGTCAGCATCGTCTTCTTCGTCAGGCACCTCGACGTCTACATCTTTCTCGTCTTCTTTTTCTGGTGCATTTTTTGCTTCCTCGACTTTTAGTTTCTGTGCTTCTTCTCTTTGTGCTTTTCGTTTTTCTCTCCATTCAGTAATAAATCCAAAACTAAAAGTAAAATTAAATATCATAATAAATGATATGAGAACAACAGCACAAAGTATCACTACCGTTGCGTATGTGTCCAAGAGTTTCAAAAGAGGAGATGAGATTATCCTTCCGATGACTCCACCATTTTGACTAAAGATATCAACGAGCCCGAGTCCAGATATAAAGAATAAAAAGGTACTAATTATTTGACCAAAGGTCATCTCTTTCTTTATTGATTTAAAGAGGGCAATTCCAACAAATGCGCAGATAAGAGGAAGTAAAAAATAACCAACACCGAGAAGTGTGTAGAAAAATTCATACAAATAATAACCAGCAATACCTGCTTTGTTAATAGATGATAATGACAAAAAAATCGCAACAACAATAAAAACAATACCCCATATTACATGGACTGTTTCTGGATCGAGGTGGTTAAAAATCCCAAAGTTAATTAATCGTTTTTTTGGCTTTCTTCCCATGTGTTTTTTGGATATTAGTGTATTAAAAATCGAGTGTTATTCCCAGGTCACAGGGGTTTGCTCTAATATGTGGCCGTAGCTATATTTTAGCATACTTGGCGATATTCTCTCTGGATATGGTAGTGGATTATGAAAAAGACAATATAAAATACCTTTTATATAAGCCATATAAAGATTGTCCTATAAAAAAGCCCTTTACAAAAAAAGTTGTCCGTTATATAATAAAAGACATTAATAAAGAATATAAATTGTCCTAAACATATAAAAGACAATATAGAAATTATCCTATATATAATAAAAGACAAATGCAAGACAAAAAGGACATAGTCAGTAATAATACACCAGAAAAGCAGTCTCAAAGAGATATGTCTTTTACGCTGTTTGAGTCAGATGAAAAATTCTCTCAGTTGTACAAAAAGACAGAAAGAATCACAACCGCTATTTTCCTTATCACGAATCTCTTTACGGACATGGAACCATTAAAGTGGAAGTTACGACAAAAAAGTTCAGACTTGCTTCCTTTGGTTATTGACCTACGAAATGTTGGAGTGAATTCTGATTCTTATAATAAAGATAAAGTTCAAAACTTAATTGCAGAAATCGTGTCTCTTTTTGAGATTGCTCATATGTCAGGCATAGTGTCAGATATGAATTTTTCTATATTAAAAAAAGAATTTTTGAATTTTATATCTATGCTGACATCATACAAAGATGACTTCAAAAAGAAGAGCGTTCTGTTCGACGCGTCTTTCTTTGATGATAATTCACAAAATCATTCAGATGATAAAGGACAAGGTGATAGTTATAAAGGACAAGTAAATACAAATAGACCAGCGATAGGGAATAACACTCAGTCATTTTTTCCAAACAAGAACATTTCCGTTGCTCATTTTGAAGTAGATAACAAAAATCAAAAACCTAAGTTTGAACAAAAAAGTACTGATAAAGGGACAAATCAAATGAATGAAAAACTAAAGGATTTGTACGATGTGAAAACTCCAGCAGACCTAAAGAAAACCAATAGGAGAAGCCTTATAATAAATACAATAAAGAAAAAAGGTAGTGCAAGTATCAAAGACATTACCTCTGTTATAAAAGGATATAGCGAAAAAACAATTCAACGAGAACTCGCTGTATTGGTAGACAAAAATGTCCTAAAAAGAGAAGGAGAGAGAAGGTGGAGTACATACTCTCTTGCAATATAAAAATGTCCTATATGTTTATGCTTTGTTTCTGGATCTATTTTCGGCACTCTATGCCTAAAATAAGCCTTTTATTTGTTGACTTTTAATAGCCTTCACGATAATATTTGTGTAGGTAATCAGTTATAGATTACGCAGGGCTTTTTAAGCCCTCGTTTCTGTATTCGGTTATCCACATACTTTTTTTGCTCTCTAGTGTGAGAAGTTCTATAATTGTTATGGTAGGTGTGTTTCGAGACTTTTTTAGTTTCAAATCATTACCTCGTTTCAGTAACATTTCTGTAGGACAAACGTCACATACAGTAGAGACATAAATTCCAGATCTTTGACAATTGAATAGTACTTATAAAAACCATGCTTAAATGGTTTCTAAATTATGTTAAGCATTTCAGAATTCCTTGTTCTATCACGATTGATAACGAAAGAAATTCAGACCAAAATTCGCCAGCTATCTGTTGCCTTGTGTCGATCCGCCTCTGGCGGGAATGTAAGGTAATGGAATAGTAATGAATTGTTAGTAATAAACAATACTGCGAGTAATTGCATGTATTGTGAATTATCAAGCAGGAAACTTAAAGCTTCGTCGAAAAGCGATAGGCGGAATGCAAAAAAATAAAGCACACATCTGATTAGTTATTTATTTATTAGTAAACGATCAGATTTAATTAAAAATCAAATCATTATGAGTACAAAATATACTTCAGCTACAAAAAAAGTAGTTGCAGGCTTTGTTGGTTTTGCAATGGCAATCAGCTTTGTGTTCGGAGGAGCAGTTTCTCCCGCACAAGCTCAAACCGTTGAAGAACTAGCAGCAACAATTGCAACTTTGAAGGCAACAATCGCAGGATTGGTTGCTCAACTTGATACAATGCAGGGTGGTACAACCACAACAACAGCAGGAACAGGTTACACTTTCACTCGAAGCCTTAAACAAGGTGACACGGGTGCAGATGTAATGGAACTTCAGAAATTCCTAAACCGAGATGCAGCAACTCAAGTTTCTGTATCAGGAGCAGGATCACCTGGAAATGAATCATCATACTTCGGTCCAGCTACAAAAGCTGCCGTAGTTAAGTTCCAGAACAAATACGCAGCTTCAGTTCTAGCACCAGTTGGTCTATCAGCAGGAACAGGGTACTTCGGTCCTTCTTCTATTGCAAAGGCTAATATGCTAAACGTAGCTACAACACCTACTAACCCAACTGATCCAACAACACCACCAGTTGTTACAGGTCCAGTTTCAGTAGTTCTATCAGGTGACACACCTGCTTCAGGTTATGTTATCGATGGACAAGCTACAGCTGACTTGGCACACTTCACTTTCACAGGTGTTGGAACAGTTACTTCAGTAACATTGAAGCGAACAGGAATATCAGACCAGAACACATTGTCAAATGTGTATCTATATGACGGTGTAAACCGAATTACAGATGGTTACTCATTTAACTCAGTGAGTGAAATGGTAATCAACGGTCTAAATATTGCAGTTTCAGGAGCAAAGACAATTTCAGTTAAAGCTGATGCAGCTTCAGATGCTTCAAACGACTCAACAATTGCAGTTACACTTACAAGTGTAACAGCTAACGGAACAACTAATGCAGTTAACGTTTCAGGTAATGAAATGTATCTTGCATCAGGTGATTCACTTGCAACAGCTTCTATTTCAGCTAATACATATGCTTCAACTAGAACAGTGAATGCAGGTACAAGTGAATTCACATTTTGGTCAGCACCAATACAAATCAATACACGAGCAGTTAATCTAAAGGTTGCTAACTTCCGAATGATCGGATCAGCTCCTTCAGATGCTGTTGCAAACATTCATTTGTACGTAGATGGTGTTGATACAGGAAAAGTTGCTTCAGTTATATCAATCACAGGTTCAAATTATGCAGTGTTTGATCTAACTTCATCACCGCTTAGTTTGTCAACAGGTTCACACACAGTTGATGTTCGAGGAACAGTAGAAAAAGGTTCAGACCGAACCATACAGTTCTCTCTACAACAAGCAGCCGATCTTATGATCACAGACCCACAGGTTGGTGTAAACGTTGCCGTGTCAGGAACAGTTCCTAACTCAGCAGGTTCAGTTACAATCAACCAGGGATCAGTAACAGTAAATCTTGACCCAACCTTCCAGTCACTTACAACAGTAACAGGAGGTGCTTCAGATGTTACTATTGCTAAGTTCAAAATCCATGCTTATGGAGAAGATGTGAAATTCAACACACTTCAGATCCTTCCAGTTCTAGGTACTATGACACCTACTGCTTCAGGACTTGATAACGTTGCAATTTACTTCAACGGTTCACAAGTTGGATCACAGCAAGATTGGTCATCTAGTGCACTTACATTCACACCAGGTTCACAGATGATTGCACCAGCAGGTGTAGATAGTACACTTGAAGTACGAGCAGATATTCGAACTTCAGCATCTACTAACTATACAGCCGGTACAGTTTCTGCAAATATGGTCGTTGGTTCATCTAACGCACAAGGGCAGAATTCAAAGTCTACTCTAAGTACTCCAGCAGTAACAGGTAATACTCTTACAGTTCAGACTGGTCTACTTGCGGTTGCAAAGAACAATGCATTTGCAAACACTAACATTCAGCCTAACCAGGCCGGTGTAAAGATTGCATCATTCACATTGCAGAACCAAAGTTCTTCAGAAGCAGTACGACTTACATCTTTGGTTGTAGATCCAATCGGAGCAGGTACAGCAGCTACAACAGATATTTCAGGTCTTAGGACTTCGTTAACATCTGGATCAGGTGCTACACCACAACAGCCACAATCATCAAACACATTCTCTGTTAACCAGACTCTTTCAGCTGGACAGACTTTGACACTTGATATTTTGGCAGATACAGGTAGTGCAACTACAACTTCATTTATCCCAACACTTAATGTTACATCTATTGGTGTAAACAGTAATGTGTCAGCTACTTCAGGTGCTATAACTGGTCAAACAGTTACTCTAGCAGTTGGAACAGTGGCTACACCTACTTTGGTTAGTGGTTCACAATCAACAACAGTTGCACAGCTTATCCCAGCAGCAAATGGTGGAGCAATGAATGCCTCAAAAGCAACATTTAACTTTACTTCAACTGGTGGTGCTTCAACTATCTCTGAACTAAAGTTCACAGATTCTACAAGCGTTGCAACTTATGCACATGTTGGTAATTCTTTAGCTCCGTTCGTAGGAGGTGTTGCTTACCTAACAGGTCTTAATCTTCAGGTTCCATTAGGAAATTCTGGTCTTAATCAATTGGTAACTTTTGATTATCCAGAAGTTGGAACAAGTGGAATTGATTCAATGTCTACTTCAACAGTAAGTGTTACTTACGTTAAGTATGCAAGTGGAGGAACAACTTCAACATTAACACCTTCAGTAGCAGCGCCTACTATGGTACTTGTTGGTTCAATGCCTTCATTCAGTACAATAGATTCAAGCGATGTACTAACAAATGGTCAGGTAAAAATCGCAGAATTTAAAGTAACTGCTGATGCAAAGGGTGATATAAAACTTGGGGGACTTCCAATTTCAGTTAGATCAAGTGGTGCGGTTACAGTTGCCACATCAACAGACAACATTGTTGTCAAAGATTCATCTGGAACAGTAATTTCAACAACTAACACTTCATTCGGAGTATACGCAGGAGGTACAGGTACAACTACAATTGCATTTGGTGCAACATCAGGTACAAGTGATTTGATCCCAGCCGGATCATCAAAGACGTACTTTGTGTATGTTACACCATCTTCAGTACCTGCATCTGCTGATCCAGCAGATCGAGCGACTTTGTACACAAAACTTGGAGCAGCTGCTTCAGTTGAGTGGTATGATGTTGCCGGTGCAAATACTACAGCTATAGATGCTGCAAGCGTATTGAATTATTCTTCAATGTCAGCTACAGAATCAGCTATCTCAAGTAACTAACAATTGTTAATTACGGGAGTGTAGTATAGTTTATCGAAACTTAAAATCGATTCAAAAACCACCCATCGCTTCGGCGATTGGGTGGTTTTTGTTTTGCTCACTGGATCAAGGTTTAACCTTGGTCCAGCGTGGTTTTGGGGTAAATACCCTATATTTTTTAAAAATAGTGCCAGAAATCATTGTGGTCTCTGTCATATGGATGAATGGCTCTTGATACTTTGTCTATTGTGCCCTGGATTGCTTCGTCACAAACTCCTCTTAAAGACAAAATTCCTTTGGAATTTTGTCTGACGAATCCACCACGGCGGATTCGTCTTTGCGAGTAAAACGAAGCCCTGCCTGCCGGCAGGCAGGGGTAGGCAGGGGCAGGCAGGAATCCAGAAAAAAGCACCCTGCGTCCTTGGTACATGGTGTTTCACAATGTGTATTTAGTACAAATATGATATGATAAAATCATGAAAAAAGTACTCATAATCATTCTTGTTATATTAATTACTGGTTCTTCTTATTTTTTTCTCAAAAATAATAACGTAGACAAACTGAACCTGTCAGAAAGTGAAATATCCTCCCTTAACTCCGCACCTGTTTTTTATGAGTCAGAGAGTCAAAAGACCGCTGTAAACAATGTTATAGAACAATACAGTGCAGATATAGGAAAGAACAAAACAGGTTATGCTGATTATTATTTGTATGTTTCTATAGCACAACAATATATGTTGTTGGGGGAGGGTGAAAATGCCATGAAATACTTTTACTTGGCAATAAAAGATGATCCAGAAAGATCTCTACCGTACTCAAAAGCGGCGGGTCTGTTGGCCAGAGCTGGACTATTGGACCTCGCCGAACAAAATTATGAAAAGGTAGTAGAGGTCGAGCCACAATCGACAAACAATTACTTGGAATTATTGGATTTTTTAATCAAATATAGGTCAAACAATACATCAAAGATACAGTCATATTATACAAAAGCAAGATTAGAAACCGTTGATGATGTAAAAATACTCCGTAGCTATGCCCAGTGGCTCGCATCAGAAAAAGAATATGTCCGTGCTATCGATATATTAAAATTTGTATTAATGCAACAGCCAGAAGAAAAAGAAGAAATTTCAGCCGAAATACAAAAACTTACCAAGCTGGTTTCCTGAATGTTGATGTTTTTACGCATTGGATTTTTATAGAGACTTTTAGGATCAATGAAAATAAATTTATTCAAAAATTTAATTTTTAAGAAAGAAAAGAATGTTTTGAATTGGTATATAAGCGTCATACTGTGGGCGTTTATTTTTGCAACATCATTGAATTGGGCGGTAGTTCATTTTTCGAGTGGTATGGGAGAAGGGGGGTTATTTTGGTTTTTGATTGGACTTGCGGTAATTGCACCTTTTTTTATTACTCCTGTCGTTCTGTTTTCTTTGATAATGAGTGTTATTAAATTTCTAAAAACACATCTTGTGGAATATCCACGAATGAGAAAATTGCTCTATGTTGTTTTTTACCTATCTATTCCGGTATCTGCACTGTTATTGTTTGTAATCCTCTCTTTGTTCTATGCAGACAGTAGTTTGAATATGTTCATTGTTATTCCTTGGCCTATTTTCGGACTTCTTTTTATGTTTGTGTTGTTTGTAACCAGCAAAGTATTTAATATAAAAAAACCAAAATTATGGACTGATATTGTTTCTCCAGTGATGCTGGGCACTTTGATTTTCTTGTCTCTCTCACCACTTCTTTTTGTTGGTTGGGTATATGTAAATAGCAATGGTTTTGCATGTTCGTTATCAATATCAAGCAAGCTTGAAAAAACATGCGAAATAGAACACATGGCACAGACCACCAAAAGCATGAATGTATGTGATGTATATTCGGGAGACAAAAAGGATATGTGTTTATATCGTTTTGCAATAAAAAGTCAGGATATAAGTAACTGTAATTTTTTGTCAGATGACGAAGATACGACCATGGCACCCCCTTTTAGTTATTCAAAAAGAGATTGGTGTGAATTTGTAATAATATATCAAGGGGGTAGGAATTGCGAAGCTCTTTTGAATAATGAGAATATTAATGCATGCAACGTGGCGTTTGAGCAGTTAAAGAAACAAGACGAATGGGAAAAGAATGAATCAAGTGGTTTTTATGAAAAATTACTGCAGAAAATTTAGTATCAATTAGTGGAATTTATTAATGTTTATTAAAATAAAATGATTAAAAAGAAAGTATGGATATTAGGTGGAGTGGTGATCTCGGTCGCTATAGTTGTTGGAGGATATAGTTGGTGGCATTATTATCGACCATATGATATTACGGTTGGTTGGAATAATGTAAAGACCGGAGCAGATGCCCTAAGATATGAACGGTCACTCGCGGGTGCATGGATGAAAGATACTGTGGGGTTCGATACTCCAGAGGAAACTTTTGATGCGTTTCGCAAGGCTCTCAAAGCAGGTGATTATGAATTAGCTTCGCAATATTTTGTACCAGAGAAACAGGAAGAGATGTTAAAAAAGTTTAAGAATACAAACGGCTACGCAGCTGTGCTAGTCGGTGATTTGTATCTTCCTAATGAAAAAACAAGTTTATCAAAAGATAAAGTAAGATTAAATGCAAGGGATGAAATAAATAACTATAGATTTGGTTACGATTTAGTGTATAACTCTTATAATAACATATGGAAAATGCTCGAATTGTAGTTTTTATACTAATACTGATTCTTTTTCCTTCGCATATTTTTTCATATGAACCCGCAACGACTCATAAAGGACTAACGTCTGAAATGATGACATTTTATTCAGTTTTGCACCCAGAGAAATTTTCTGATGTTGATATAGAGAGTGTAAAGAAAGGTTCTGTGGACGAAGACAGCATAGCTACACAAAGACCGCTCCGACATTTTTATGACCCCATTAACAATAGAGGGTTACATTTAGAGACTGATCAGAGTCTTGGGTCTATCGAAACACCAGCCTCATTTGCAACATCAAAAAAGTGGTCACAAGACACTTTATTGCAGGCGGGTAGTAATATTGCTGGGTATGCTGACAAAGAATTTATTTCTTATTTTAATCACAATTCAGACTATTCTTGGGAGCGAGCAATTTATGAAGTGGCGTGGGGAGATAGACAGAGAGGTATGGAATCACTCGGGCATATTCTGCATTTAATCGAGGATCTGACCGTACCAGAACATGTAAGAAATGATGCGCATATGCCTTATCTTGATAAGTATTCTTTTGGAACTATCACACAAAAAAGTCCGTATGAAGGATATACAAATCAATTCAATGAGGACAATATGACAATAGCAGATGAATTCATACAAAACAAAGTATCTCCGGTGTATTTCGACACACTTGATCAGTATTTTGATTCTATGGCTACATTTACTAATACTAATTTTTTTAGTAAGGACACACTCCCTAATACAGGATATTACAATTTACCTAATTTTGAAGAGTTAGTAAAAACCACAGTTAAGGAAAACGAATACTTAATTAGAAATATAAATCAAGAAGATTACTACCTCGTAAGTGTCAAAGATAAACGTACCGAACAAAAAGATGTAAATAATAATTTTATTGTAGTGAGTGAATATGGAGTAGAAGATAGTAATAACCTCGTAATGTCCTCATACTGGAATATTCTTTCAAAAGAGGCGGTGAAAAACGGAGCGGGTGTTATAGATCTCTTTTTCCGTGAGGTAGAAAAAGAGAAAAAAACAGGTGAATTAAAAGCAAAAAATATTAACCCATTGGTACAAGCGGTAAATCAGTCTATCGATAAGACGGTAAATGCTTCTATAGCCGTTGGAGATGTTGTTATTGGTGGTGCGGGGTTTGCGTGGGACACAACTGTTAATATTTTTAATACCGCATTGAATTTTTCAGTAAATGCTTATCAAAGCATTTCGAAAACAACTCAAAATATTTTTAGTGGCATTGCAGAGACCGTCAAGAATTTTGGGCAGGGTAATGACTCTACTGCTTCGATTGCAAAAGTTTTCATAAATAACACCACCAATGAATCTCCTGCAGAAATATCAGAGAGCCAAGCCTCTGAGCAACAAAACAATGATGCTCTCGAGACTCCTTTGCAAATAGAAAAACCTAACACTACTACCGAAAAACTAATCTTTCTTGCAAAACAAATAGAGGATGCACAGAGACAGGTTAAAATGCTACAGGATGTCTTGAAAACAATAGAACAAAAACAGACAAAACCACAATTAGAACCTGCCACAAATAATACTCAGAACACTTTGGCAGGAGCAGGGGGATCACATACAGAATCTACCCCTACAGTCGTTTCAACAGGAAGCTCTGTGGATGAAACAGAATCAGAAGAAAATTCTAACAATGATTTGGCGACAACTACCGAAAGCTCGGAAGTCACTGCAACCACAACATCTCTCTCGCTCATTACTAATTTTTCTATTGATGAATGCGGTGATTCGCTCTCGAGCGATGAATGCGTTTTGTTTCCTTTGAACACTCTGCATATATCAATAGAAACAGACAGTGATGATTTTGATTATATAACCATAAATGCAGGTGGGGAGATTGCTACGACCTCGGAAAAAAACATTGAAATATCGATTGCGAATTCTATTGACTCGATATCGATTAGCGCATCGCTGGTCTACAACGACGCAACTTTGTCAGACGCTGTCTCAAAGGAGCTCTTTTTTGTTGATAGTCCTGTTCTTATAAATGAAATAGGGGGAACGGGAGGAGACAGTATGTGGATAGAGTTAACCAATACGGCGCCGTATGCAATTAATCTAGGTGGGTGGAGTCTCAAATCTGCAGATGATTTTAATTTGCAATTGGACGGTACTATTTCTGCACGAGGTTACTTTTTATTGGAAAATAACAATGACGAAGCCGTTTCTGATATTGATGCCAATCAAGTATTTGGCGTGGATGATGGAGTTCTTGACTTGGGTTCGTTTAATTTGGAACTCTATTATGGCAATTCGATGGTTGATAATACACCCGTATCTACAGAAGATTGGCCAGGCAGTATTTATCGTATGTATTGCAGTGTAGAAAGATACAGCGCATCTGACGTTGGGGGTGATGAACAAAACTGGATGAAGTCGCTTGGGATTTTTGTTAACGGACATGACTTTAACCAAGACGAAATATGTGGAACACCAGGCAAAAGAAATAGTGTGAATTATCTGATTAACAAAGGAGAAACAATCGAAGGAACAGTGACTCTCACCTCTGAACTCAGTCCTTATATTGTTATGGACA
>Ga0100403_1002485_pt1 | contig 14697 bp, 16 predicted proteins | sample CryGeymet201501t_FD_83663 | JGI IMG/M metagenome (GOLD analysis project Ga0100403, IMG submission 83663) | Groundwater microbial communities from Crystal Geyser aquifers in Utah, USA - Crystal Geyser metaG 2015-01t | ecosystem: Environmental > Aquatic > Deep subsurface > Groundwater | place...
ATCCGGTAATCTATAATCTGATTCCTGATTCAACATATACGGAGCCGTCTGGGCCTAACGGCCCAATAGGGCCAACACGAGCCCAAAGCGAAGTTATAGAACCCGAAACACCCCCCGAGGTGATGAACATAGACAACCTCCTCCTCCGCATGATCAAGCCGGGCCACAAGCCCGACTACAAACCTCCCAGCACGGACGCTCAAAAATTAATCCTCGTAGCTAAGCACTTGATGGGCGTTCCGCTCGAAAATCGCGAGTGGGATAGGGTTTACTTTGCGCGCTACGGGAAGAGCGCAAAAGACCTCCTGCTTGTGTGCGGGGGAGATTGGAAGAGGGCCTCAGCGTGCCTGTGGGATATTGCAAAGGGAATGGACGAAAAGGATTTAACGTGGACACTAGAAACGATTGTTAAGCACGCGCCGCACTGGCTTTCGAAAAATAAAATAACGGAGAAAAAATGAGAAGAACTCCACTATGGCAACCTAATTTTGTTCCACCGGACGCTTGGGCGCGAGCTGTTTTTATTTCGATGTCTACGGACGATATTATCCGCAAGATCCACGCGCTGGAACCTCGACGAGGCCGCGTTTTCATGCCCGGCCAAATCGCCCGAATGGCTGGGCTGGAAATCGGCGTGTTAACTGAGCGGTGCGCCGAGGAGTTCCGAAGTTTCGCGTTCAAAAATTTTCCGGAGGAACTGGAGCTTGAAGGGCAATCCTGCCGCATGCGGGAAATCCCAGACGAATGGTCGTCTTTTGCGTGGGTAGGGGCCGAGCCGCACACGGCGGCCATCATGGCGTGCTACCACGAGTTTGATCTTGCGGTACGACGGGCTGGACTCGAAGTTATTCGGCGCGAAAATCGGGGGAAAAATGAATTAGGGAGTGCTATTAGCCGGATTGGGGGTATGTAGCCATTCTGGGTACTGGCAGGCAGGACCCCTCCAAACGCACACAGTTCGCGCCAGTTGAACGATCTCCCCGTTTTGGGGTTAGGATATGGGCTGAGACGGAAACGTAAAAGACCCCCCCCTTAAAACTCAACCTGCTTCGTTTTCCGACGACACACTATTCATCCACCTCCACCACCTTATCCGCCGCCTCATCCAAAAGGGATCTAACCCACACAGAAAGAGAGGCCCGCGCAAGTGCGGCGGCGGCCTCGTACAGGGACCTCCTCCGGTGTCCTTCCGCATGCGATCCGAGGGCGATGATAATCCGCCGCTGATAGTAGCTGTTAGGCCGCTTCTTTTCCTTTCCGATCCTTCGCCGCGCTATCATCGTCCCCCCTCAGCCAGATTCCAGTAGCGCGTCATTTCGCGCTCGGTCAACGTCGCGATCCCCTATCGCTACGATAGATGTCGCTCATTTGTAATTTTTTTTATAAATGTTCATTTTCCCATACGATTTTCTCGATCCGCGCGATTTCCGCGGCCTCCAGCCGGTCGGTCGCGTCCATTTCCGCGCGATCGGTGCCGATCTGGTACTCGATCTCGGAGTCGGCGATGTGATACGCGGCCCCGCCCGCCAATATCATCAGCGGCAATCCCAACGTAATCACCAGCGCATAAATTATGTCCCGCAACTCTTCAGATATTTTCATTTTTCTCTCCGTTTTTTTTAATTTTCCGTCGGGGATTACCCCCCCCGACACACACAGTATATGATACCCCGAAAAACAGTCAAGGGTTATTTTTTCCGTCGGAGGATTTGATCATCGGGGTCGTATCCAGGTTCACACGCTTCTGCACGAACCGCCGAATCAGCCCCGTTGGTGTTCTCCACCTGTCCCTTTTCCCGACGGTTAAGAGAAGCCCCAAAACCCAAAGGGCGGGCTTCCCGCTGTTCAGCCGCTACTTGAGCAGTTCCGTCACGACAAACGTTTCAAACAAAGCTCCTCGTAGCGGATGATGCCGAAGATGCCGTGGATTCTCGATCTGCATCAGATACGACGCCAGTCCCGTGTCCGTCAGGTACAGCTTCGGCGACTTCACCAACCGCTTATGCAGATTATCGAAATGGGACGGAGCAAGAAATAGCTTGACAAAAAGAGAAGAAAGGTTAATAAGGGAGAATGCGAAAGCTAACCAGGCGGATGAAAAAGCTGAAAATCCGTGGGCGGAGTTTTGGATCGGAAGCCGCGCTCAGGGATCACCGCGATAGTGCGCGTAAGGCGTACTGCAGGGCAAACGTTTTTGATTTCCTTGTGCGAGTGATCAATGGGGATGAATCAGAAGATCGCGTCTGCGGCGGCGTGGTGATTTCAGTAGGGGCGAGCATCGCCGACCGCCTTCGTGCGGCGGAATTTTTAAGGGATGTTGGATTCGGTCGGCCCACACAGGCTGTAGATGTCATATCCGACGGTGGGCCTGTCGCGTTTTCCGTAGTTGTTCACGAATCAACGTGCCAGCCAAGTTAGTCACTTCCGACCAAAAAACTATTGATTTTTCTCTATCTCCCCGCCAGATGCAGGCGTTGCGGTGGTTGCGCGATGTGTCGGTGAGTAGCGTTTTGTATGGCGGGGCGAAGGGGGGAGGTAAATCGGTTTTTGGTTGTATCTGGGCGTATGTGCGGGCGAAGGAACTGATCCGAGAGTTCCGCGTTCCGGCCTCCCCGACACCCCCCACAATCGCGTTTTTGGGGCGCAAGCAGTCCGTCGATTTTTCGTCGACCACCCTCCAGACATGGTTTAAGGTCGTTCCCGCCGCGGCGTACACCCTCAAAACTTCCGAGAAAAAAATCATCATCGAAGATCGTGTTGCGCTCCAGTACGGCGGATTGGACGATTCGGATACCATTCGCAAATTTAACTCGGCAGAATACGCCTTCTTTTTTGTGGATCAGGCAGAAGAGTGTTCGGAGTCCGATATAGGCACGCTCCGTGGCACGTTGCGGCTAAAGCTGGGCGGTATACAGCCGGAATACAAATCGCTACTCACAGCAAATCCAGCAATCTGCTGGCTAAAGTCCGCCTACATCACTCAGCCGATAGCTGGCAACAAGTTTGTTCGGGCCCTGCCCGCAGACAACCCATTCCTCGCAACAAACTATACGGAAACGCTCAAATCCGCGTTTGGATTTAACCCGCAACTCCTCAACGCCTATCTCTACGGCTCGTGGGACGAGCTGGAGTCTGCTTTCACGGTGATTCCTCCGAGCGCGATTACGCGCTGTACAAATAACGGTTACGTTCCTGCTACCGGCGCGGGGCGTGTTACAGTCGCCGATATCGCGGAGGATGGCGGCGACGAAACAGTGATATTCGATTTCGTTGGCCGCAGATTGGATTTTAAGACGTCGGAAATCTACTCACACCGTGATCTAATGGATACGGTCGGGCGGATCATGGCACACGCGCGGATGAATAAATCTACGATGATTTGTGTGGACAAGATCGGATTGGGCGCGGGTGTGTGGTCGCGTCTCAATGAGGTCTATGGCGGCGACGCCGAAGGTTCTGGCGGTCGTGTCGAGGTTTACGGGCACGACGGCAGGCTCTCACCGCCTGGCCCGATCAATGGGATCACGTTCAAAAACTATCGCGCCTATGCGTGGTTTAGATTACGAGAGGAGATGATCGAGGGGCGGATGAACATCCCCGACGATACGCTACTGCGTGAACAACTCTCCCGCGTCACGTGGCACTACACCGATGGTGAGAAAATTGCTATAGACAAAAAATCGGATATGAAGGTGCGACTCGGCTCATCGCCGGATCGTGCCGATACGCTGGTGATGGGCCTGGATGCACTGGATAGGGTGAAGCCAAGGGGCAGGCCGGACGCATACGCACAGCCGAAGCGTAAAAATATTTCGTGGGGGTCCGTATGAGAGATGGGGAAATTGTTGAGCGGTTTAACTCCCTAACATCAGGGATCATCCAAGACCACACAAAACTTCGTACGTCGCACGCGTTGGTTCGCACGCGTATCGATGCGCTGGAGCGGTTTATGCTTGGCTCACGGTTCGGGATCGTTCGCGCCATAATCCTTCAGCTCATTTCCCCACCGCTCCTTGCCAGGACAATACAGGCTTATCACGCTAGAGAGATACACGATTTTAATCAGGAGATGGCCGCCGCAAACCAGAGACAACCCGCCGTAAAGCGGGAATCATCGATTATATTGAGGGCGATATAATGGCGAAAGACAAAGAGATGACGGTAGAGCGGGTCCTGGACGATTTCACTTTTGCCTACGACTATAAGCGGAAGTTTTTGAGATTCGCGGAACAGGATGTCGAATTTTCACTCGGCAAGCAGTGGGACGACGAGGACGTTGAGGTGCTCAAAGACAGGGGCGTGCTACCCCTGACGATCAACAAGATCGATCCGATTCTGCGGCTGTTGCGTGGATTGGAAAGCCAGAACCGATCCGATTTCAAGGCGTATCCGGAAGGTGAGGAAGATTCGCTCAAATCCGAGGTGGTGACGCGCCTGATCAAGAATGCAATCAAGATGGACGAGGGGGAGTACAAGATTTCCGAACTGTTTAGTGATGGCGCCATGTGCGGCGAAGCGTGGCTGGAGCCGTACGTTGATTTTTCGGGGTCGCTGATGGAGGGTCAATTCAAGATCAGGAAGTCGGATTATTTTTCATTTTTCTGGGATCCCAACGCGCGGGAATATGATCTCTCCGACGCCCAGTACCTCTGCAAAATCACCTACGACTTGACGCGGGATCAGGTGTTGTCCCTCTATCCTGAGGCTGAGGACCAGCTAGGTGACGCCCCTGGGAAAATCAATTTGTCCGGCATTGCCATGGATCCAAATTCGCTATCCGTCGGTGTAATTCGTGAAACTAAAAACTATAAAGACAAAGACTCTAACTGGTCGGCAGTACGCCAGGACGCGGCCGCTTACGATCTCCTGGAATACCACTACAAGCGGTATGTGGATCATTATTACGTCATCGACCAGCGTAGTGGCGCAATGAAAGAGGCGGATTCCAAGGAAGAGGCCGAGAACTATGTGAAGGTCGTCAACCAACGCGACCCTGAAGGAAAAGATATGGCCTCTGCCATTAAGAAGCGCGTTGCGGAAATCTGGATGATGGCAATCGTCGGCGGAACAGAAAAGCCGCTAGCCCACGAACGGGCATGGTCGTATCCGGCCTGGAGTGGGTGGCCGTATATTCCGTTCTTTGCGTTTCGATATTCGGGGCATCTAACCAGCGATAACAGGCACCTGGCGGTCACTGGGATCACGCGAGGCATTGCGGACCTAAACCGCGAGCTAAACAAGCGGCGGACGCAGGAGCTTCGGCACTTAAACCAGTCCGCGAACTCGGGATGGTTGACTCCCGAAAACGCCTGGGTTGATCGGGACGTTGTGCGCGACTTTGGTTCAACACCAGGCGTGAACATTGAATATAAGTTGGAGATCGGGAAACCTGAGCGCATGTTCCCCACGCCGCTTTCTCAGGGGCACGCACAGTTAGCCGCCGAAAATTCGAATGACATTAAAGAGGCGTCAGGGATCAACGCCGACCTGTTGGCTTCCGCCTCCGGTGGTCAGGATTCTGGACGCGCCATTGCTATCCGGCAGAAGCAGGGGCTTGTGATGGTGCAGGGGCTTTTCGACAACCTTTCGCGCACAAAGAAACGGCTGGGCAAGTTCATTCTGTCCCAACTGGGTGAGATATACACCGTTGAACGTGCCATGAAGGTGGTGGGTGAAGCGTTTATCGCCCAAAACTTTTCAGAGCCAGTCATGGGGCCAATGATCGATCCGAAGACCGGACGGCCAGCCGCGAACCCGCAAACGGGACAGCCTATCCTCGTCCCGCAGGTGGATCCTCAGACGGGTCGGCCTGTGACGCAGGTGAATCAAAACGCGGCGATGGAATTTTTCAATCAGGTTCTCATGGATAAAGACCTTGGGAAATACGATGTAGTCGTTGGTGAAGCGGTGAGTCAGGAGACTGTACTTCTCGGGAACTACATGACGCTCATGGACATGGCGAAGCAAGGGATTCCTGTCCCGCCGGATGTTTTGATCGATGAGAGCATGATTTCGTCTTCGCACAAGGCAAAGATTAAGTCGGCGATAGAACGCGCAAGAATGTCAGCGCAACAACAACCGGCAAAAAAAGAATAGGGGGCCACATGGCTAAGAGAGGACGACCGAAGAAGAACCCGTTACCCGTACCCGAAGAAGAAGCGATGCCAATGGAAGTGCCAGAGTCTTCGGAAGCAGTAGAAGCATCGGGAGGCGTTGCCCTTGCTCCTGTTGCAGAAACGGGAATGTCCGAAGTGGGTGAAGTCGCGCCCGCCTCTGCCCCAAAACCCAATCCGGTAATCCCTTCAAGGTTCTCGAAGATGGATCCAAAAATCCCGGAAGGCCGAGAGGTTTATGTGGCGGTCTATTCTTGTACGCAGGGCCATAAAACGAAGGCAACGAATCTCCAGGCTGAAGAAGGCGTTCAGTGCTATGAGTGCTCAATGAGCGGTAAAAAAGAGATCGCCAAAATAATGCCGCAGTTCATAACAAACGGGAAGGTGCGGCGATGAGCACTGAATCCATCGGTAATGAAGTGATTAATACTGATATTGAGATTGTGGACGCGCTGGCTAAGGAAGATGTGAAACCCGTAACACTCAGCGATTTGAGGGAATCAGGTTTGAGTCCCACAGAAGTGGTTATGGCGGAAAAGTTGGGAATGGCGGTTAAGGACGGGGGAGGGGAAGTTGAAAACAAATCCAAAAAGGAGGATCAAAAAAATGGCAAAGGCGAAAAGGCCGGTGAAGAAGTCAAAGGGAAAGAAGGGCGGGAAAAAGATGATGATGTCAATGAAAGGTTCAGGATACTAAGCTCCGGCAAAAGTCCTGAGCAGATTATTTCTGAGGTGACGGAAAGCGGCGGATCGTTGACGGAAGCACAGGAAAAGATTTTGATCGCCTCCTTGACACAGAACGGAAAGACCTTATACTGGGCTCAGAAGAAGGAGCGTCAGAAGCGGCAGAAGGTTGAGCAGGACGCAACCGAAAAGCTGAAGGCGAAAGATATTGAAATCGCGGAACTTCGGGCGAAAGTGGAAGCGGATCAAAAGATTCGCTCCAAGAGAAAAGAAGTTGATCCGCTCGGGCTTCATGACGATGAGGAAACGGAAGAGTCGGAGAAACCGAAGGTCGACATTCCAGAAGATGAGAAGCCGCTGAATCGTAAAGACCTTGAGGAGATTGAGGCGGAGAAGAAGAAGAAGCTTGAAGAGGCACAGGAGGCGCGGTATGCTCGGGCCTCTGAAATCAAGGAAGCCCTTGAGTTCCAGCAATTGGAAGCGAAGGAACGATATGAAGATTTCGATGCTTCGCTTGATTCGGCGCGTGAAATTTTAAAAGCAGTGAATGAAGGTTCGCTTGATAAAATGTTCGCAGACCCCAAACAAAGGTCGCGAATCATTCGTAAAGTTCAGGAGATTCATTCTGCCTACGCCAACGCGGACACATTCGGAGAAGGCGATTTCAATGCGGCAGATATGACTTATGAGCTTGGTAAAGAGCATCCAGAATTTGGCAAACCATCCTTCACGGATGAGAACGACGAGGGCGTACACCCCGAGAAATCTGAGCGTGTCTTAAAGAACGCAAGCCGCAGGGGATCAAGCGCGGCTTTGAACGGGGGTGGGTCTCGGCGTGTGGCACTGGATGACTTAACGATGGAACAGGCTTCTCGCCTTTCCATTGAAGAGTTTTCAAAACTTCCAAAACACATTCGGGAAAAGCTACTCGGCAAAGCGTAAGTTTAATCTCCCCTCGGTAAATCATTTCAGGAGGGGCGCATGAATACGCAATCAATTGACGCACTTCGTCCAGAACTATGGTCGAAACAACTGTATGCCGACGTAATTGATGGGCTGTACTTTAAGGAAATAGGTCTGATGGGTGAGGGTGAAAATTTCATCATCCAGACAAAGACCGAGTTACAGAAAGAGCCGGGCGACACTGTGACGGTTGGTCTGACTGCAAAGCTGACGGGCAATGGCGTCGATGGTGATGAAGAACTGGAAGGAAACGAAGAGGCAATCAGCGCCTATTCAGACTCTTTCAGCATCGACCAGAAGCGTTTTGCCGTTCGCTTGAAAGGAAGACTCGACGAGAAGAAGAACTCATTCAACATGCGTACTGACGCAAAGTCGAAGCTCACCATTCGCTTGCAGGAATTTGTTGAGCGTCAGGTTTTTCTTAAACTCGCCGGTGTGACCAACACGAGCCTGGTTGACATTAACGGTGTTGCCTATTCCGTTGGTGCGGCCTGGTCGAACACTCCTACATTTATCCCGGATGCAGACGAAGCCGCCGGATTCGGATCACGTTACATTTGTGCGAATACGAACGGAACCGACGCGCTCACATCGACGGACCTGCTGACCCCTACCCTCATCTCGAAAGCCAGAATCAAAGCGATGTTGTCTAGCCCTAAGATTCAGCCTCTTCGTATTGACGGGAGAGACCATTACGTGATGTGGATCCACCCATGGCAGGCGTATGACTTGCGCAACGATGCCCAGTTTGCACAAGCCCAGCGTGAAGCGGGTGAACGCGGCAAAACGAACCCGATCTTCACGGGTGCGCTTGGCGTGTGGGATAGTGTCATCATCTATGAACACGAATATGTTCCGTTCTTGGATATCTCTGTCGCTGGCAACTCGTTCCGTGGCGCGGCTTCCGGGACTGATTGCGCGGTGGACGCCTTCCGTGCCCTTCTATGCGGCAGACAGGCTCTCGCCTGGGTGACTGCTCAGAATGACAATGGATGGGTCGAGAAGAAATTCGATTATGACAACAAGACTGGATTTGCTACCGGCATGATTGGCGGTATCGATAAGGTCATGTTCAACTCTAAAGAATACGGCGTTATCGCGGTAGATACTGCGGCGACGGCGTTAGCGTAAGGGGGAATCATGGCTGATATCACTGTAACTCTTGCCGCAAAAACGGAATTTTCTGGTGACTATAAGGTTTTCAAAGTGACCTGTGTTCCAGAATCTGCAAGCGACACGTTGACTCTGGTTGAGGCGACTCACGGAATTCGCGAAATTCTTTTCGTGATCCCCAAGTTGACTGCCGGTTATGACGCCGCGTTGGCTGGTATTTTTGCCACCTTCTCGGATCTCGTCATCACCGTCGTGACGACTGCCGCCGATGGTACCGCCGCAACGGACTGGACGGGCGCGACGGCTGAACTGCTGGTCATCGGACGCTAGGACTATCTTTCTCCGGGGGGGGTGCGCTCCCCTCGGAGTTGGACCCAGGGGGGCTCTATGTCTAGAATTTACGGATGAGGAATGAATCAGTATGAACTTTATGACCTTATCGCGCTTATTCGGATAGATTTTATCGGAGTATGAGCAAAGTTGGATTTGGACGCTGGAGTTACTGACACGGATTATCAGTCCGCTTTAACCTTCACGCTTCCTGCCGGATTACGTTGCATGGCTGTCGGCGTATCTTGCCGCGTGGAATGGCGCACTTGCAAAGCTGGACGCAGATTCCGGGGTGACCGGGACAGACTACGCCTCGCTATGGGGAATCACTGCCGCAAGTTATCTAGACACGACGGGTTCACGTTTGCTTGTTTCGTAAAGGAGAGCAATGAATAAAACACTTCGATTCGTTTCGGCACTGTTTGGAATCCTTCTGATTTCTGGTCTTTGCGAATCAAGGCAACGGGTATCAGGCCCGATATTGGACTATCCTGCCCAAGCTATCAATGCAACGCCAACATTCGATGTACAGGAGCTTGACCGTTTTTCAGTTCAGTCCGTTTATTCAGACGGAACCCCTTCCAGCCATACGGTTTACGATGGCCGAAAATCTACCGCTACAATCACCGTTGTCACTGGCGGTCTATCATCCCTCTCTTCGGCAGTCGCCAGATCCAGCATCACCGTTTTAAACAATGCGCTAACGACCGGTGTTGTTCTTACTGTTAATGGTCAGGTATTTACTGAAGGGCACGAGTGGTCTAAGGGTGCGGCCTCTTTCAATACGGCCGTCAGTATTGCCTCGGCAATCGATGCGAATCCGGGCCTTTTGGCGTCTCAGTCTGGGTCGCAAGCAGTTGTTTATTCCTCAGCTACTGCGGCTGGGACTTTTGCAAATTCATGGACCGCTTCATCTTCAAACAGCGCGGCTATTTGGGTGGAGAGTCCTTTTACTGGCGGACAGGATGCCGCGACTGTCACAATTAATGGGACATCCTTAACCGCCGGCGTAGAATGGAGCGTTGGGGCATCGTCTCAGGCAACGGCCACAAATGTCGCCGCCGCAATCAACACGGCATTCTCTGGGGTAATTGTTTCTACGGCCCATGCGCCTAATGCGATCAGTGCGGGGATTGTTTTCGCCACCTCTTCCGTAGTTGGGCTAAACGCCTACTCCTTGGCGACTTCCAGCTATGCCGCACTTACACCGTCCTCGATGTTTTTCCAGAACGGTCTTGAACCAGACATCAGCGTGACCGATGACAGTTTCGCCAAGTCGAATCATGGTCTAACGACTGGCCTCAAAGTGCTCGTGGCCACGCCTACCGCGCCAGGCACCATCCCGACGGGGCTTGTTGGCGGAACAACGTATTACGCAATTCGGTCGAGCGATAGCCTGTATAAGCTGGCCACCAGTTCAACGTTGGCGGTAGCCGGAACAGCCGTAGACGTGACTGCTCTCATTGGGAATAGCACTCTAAGTGTTGCTCCGCTCTCGCTCAGTATTGGATCCGCAGGGTTTAAATGTCAGGCATCAAATGACCTGTCGGATTGGTCCGACCTGGGCATCAGCTCAGTGACCTATTCGGCGGCTGGAAATTCAATCTGGGATTTTGGGGCGAACAATTATCGATACCTCCGAATCAACTTCGTTGCGCCTACGGCGGGTGGAATTAGTCTTGATCTGAATATGAATGGCAAAAAAGACGACCGTTAGGGAGACTCGTTGAAGCGACTCGCCGCACTTTTTTTTCTCCTGATTCCCGGGCTTGCTACCGCTGATGTTAATGCTGTCATCTCGTACCCGTCTGGGGGGAATGGAGACGTTCAATTCAATCGTGCTGGTCGGTTCGGATCCGATCCGGGCGACCTTTACTATTCCACCTCTACTGTAAACCTCACTTCCCCAAACATCACCGCCACCTATGGGTTAACGTCTTCTACAGCCACCTTGACTGGGCAACTCAACCTATCCACTGGCACCCTCAGCCAGTCGGGAACCGTGGATCTAAATGTGGGTCTTGGATCAGACGGAGCCCTCAAGGTTAATTCTGTCTCGGTACTGCTTGCAACGGCCACCTACCTCACTTCAGTCAGTAACGTGTTCCTTTCAAGCGTTTCTGTTTCATCAAACGCAATCCTGTCTGGAACGACTTTCTACCAGGGGGGAAATTCGGTTATTTCTGGAAGCAAAAGCTCAGAAATTTCAGGCGGTTATTGGGGGGATGCCGGGGCGTCTTCAATTTCAAGCGTTATCACGCAAACGGGCGGAAACGGCGGAACTGTCGATATCTCCCGTGGAAGTAATAACCCGGTAGACATAGGCGGAAACGGCGGAACCGTTACAATCGCAAATGGTGGAACTGGAATTCCTGGCGGGAATGGTGGTTCTGTAGAAATAGCGCGTGGCCCAGGCCTGGGGAGTCCAGGGTTCGTTACGATCGGCGGAACGACCGTATTTGAATCATCCGTAGTGATAAATACACCAGGGTTGCTATCGCTCCGTACCTCCTCGAATACACTGATTGCGGGTTCGACCTTTTATAGTGATGCGGGCATGGTCTATGGTGGTGCGGCGGGCGGTGATAGGGGCCTAGGGACAATCAATGCCGAGGGTTTCTATGTGGATGGCGTTGAGGTGGGTGGGACTCCTGAAGTTCATGGTATGCGAAACCGGATCATCAACGGGCAGATGGCGATTGACCAGATTTTTGGTGGTGCGGTAGATTCAGTAGCTGACACGGATTCTGACAGCATTGACATGTGGTATTCGCACGGAACTTCGGCGGACGGAGTTTTTTCCCAGCAACGTCTCTCTGACACGCCACCTGCGGGATTTCAATTCTATTTCCGACGCAAAACAACCACCGCCGACGCGTCGGTCGTGGCGACGCAAAGCTATTACGACGGGACCGCCATTGAGGGATACAACGTCGCCGATTTTCTACTAGGGACCGCAAATGCGGTCCAGTTCACAATGTCGTTCTGGACTCGCAGTTCTTTAACGGGTACTTTTGGCGGCGCATTTGTGAATGGTGCGGCAAACCGCTCCTACCCATTCCAGTACACGATTAGTGCGGCGAATACGTGGGAGAAGAAGACGATCACACTGACTGGAGACGTAACGGGAACGTGGCTCACCACCACTGGGAAAGGATTGGAGATTCGTTTCGACTTGGGGTCAGGTTCCGATTTTCTAGGCACAGCGGACGCGTGGGCGGCTGGTAGCTATGTCGGGGCGACGGGCGATGTAAAACTGATTAGCACCTTGAATGCCACCCTGGACATTGCGGGGCTTCAGTTGGAGAAAGGTGCGTCCGCCACCTCGTTTGATTACCGCCCATACGCTCAGGAACTGGCTTTGTGCCAGAGATATTTCTGTAAGAGCTACTACCCAGACATCCCCCCCGGCACTGGCTCTACGCCACATGGATGGGAAGAGGTAACTGCTTCGCAAATAGCCGCCGCCGTGGTGCGATCTGGAACGGTTCATTTTCCGGTTGAAATGAAAGGCGCACCAAGCATTGCGCTCTACCAGAAAGATACCGGGACGAGTGGTAAGTGGACGTGGTCCACGACGGATGGGATTGAAACGGACAGAACAACGGATGTCCCACAGACTGGCCCCCGAGGATTTACGGCGCGTCAATCCGCAGCAATCGAATATTTTGGCTCAGGCCATTGGGTAGCGGACGCGAGGCTATGATGAAGACACTCCTATTCCTGCTGATAGCCACCTTCTCATTCGGAGAGCAATACCGTGTGGTTAAAGATTCCAGCATGATTCAGCGATTGTCGGACGGGGCGTTCGTCCCGAATGATCCAAGCAATCGGGATTCGGTTGAATATCAAAAGTGGGTACAGAAGGGAAATGTTCCGTTACCAGCCATTGTTATCGGGACCGTTGAGAGTGCGGAACAAATTGAATGGAAGAACGCCGAGATCGCGAAGGATAATGAGAAAATGCTTTCGTTGATTGGAAAGAAGTTGGGGCTTAAAAAATGACGAGACCCCCTCCAATCGGGTCGGCGGGTAGTAAGAGTCCGCTCGATTTCCCGAGACGGTTCTTCATATCGACGGAATTTATTCTGACAATTATTTTTATTTTGGCGGTAGTTTTCTTACGGAGTTGCGGGTCAATTGCATCTCAGAATTCGATATGGATGCTTTTGGGTCTGGACGCTTCCTACTTCCTGTCACGCGCCATCTCAAAGCATGGCCGGAATGATGGGTATCGGCCCTCTATCCGATCGTCGGAAACGTATATTCACGTTGTGGTCTGCGTAATGTGCCTCATCATCGCCGTGAAATGCGACGTTCTTGCGCTGACGTGTGTTGGGATCGTAATTTCTCAATGCCTGTTTAATTTGGCCCGCGCCTATAACAAGAAGATGCCAGCGGTTCGTTCGATACTATGAACATCACCGATGTCTTATTAATGGCTCGGCAAACCTTCGACACAAAGACGCCTCTCAAAATTGTCGTCGAAGATGGGCCGAATGGTGCGCCGCTTTACCTTGGGATTGCTGTTCGCGGGAAACCAGATGCTGAATTAGGGTGGTATGTCGCGAAGGCTTTCTACCAGGACAATGGGTCTCCAGCCGGGATTATTCCCGCTTCAATAACTCCTCAGTCGACTAGTTGGGATGGGCGGACGGGGTATGTTTATGCGTAGGGCGATTTTTTTCGTCCTGTCGCTTTGTTCAATTTCATTCGCGTCCGATCCAGAATTCGTTTACCGATACAACGTCTTTACTGGAAGACAGGATGTAGTTAGAAGCACCTCGTCCGTCGTTTCATTGTCTACCTCGACATTTCTCACAAACTCCACCTCGTACATCCAGAACCAGTTTAGTTCCGTTCAGGTGGCTTCGTTTTCGATTACTGGCGTAGGCTCTTTCGGGTCTGATGGAGTGATCGTCGGTGTTGTTAACGAAACGCCCACCATCTCGTTCACAAAAGGATTTGAGAATGTGTTCGAGATCCACCCCACCTATGGCGTGGTGGACTCCATCACGCTTAGCGTTGAGGACGGCGATGGGGTTTCCGTCACGGAAAACGAGCAGGTCGGGATCGGGACAAACACCCCGAAACATAAGCTCCACGTTTTGGGAGACGCGCTCATCACCTCCTCCATGACCGTTTCCTCAAATACAGTGCTCTCAGGAACTACTTTTTATCAGGGAGGAAATGCCGTCTCCGGCGGATCGGGAAACGTATTCCGTGTGAATTCGCTCGGGATTAATTCGGGGAGCGCGGGGAATTCGACTCGTCTTTATGTGGAAGGCGACCAAGGAAATCCTATCGTTCAGTTGGGTGTGGGATCAGACACACTTGCTTTTGGCGTGGCCTACGTCTCTGACGAAATCGGGTGGAGCGATAACCGCAACGACGCCATCGTCGCGGCCGCCTCCTTCTTGGACCCCACTAAATATTACTACGGAGGCAATTCGGGGTTGATCGTTCGGGCAGGTCAGGCTTCCATCGGAACGGGG
>Ga0100403_1002486_pt1 | contig 14690 bp, 23 predicted proteins | sample CryGeymet201501t_FD_83663 | JGI IMG/M metagenome (GOLD analysis project Ga0100403, IMG submission 83663) | Groundwater microbial communities from Crystal Geyser aquifers in Utah, USA - Crystal Geyser metaG 2015-01t | ecosystem: Environmental > Aquatic > Deep subsurface > Groundwater | place...
TCCATCGTGGGTAGGTATTGATACTCAAACGTCACTTTGCCTCCTTTAACACCTTAAGTTCCTCTAAATGATTTAACATCCACTTGTCTAGCTTCTTGTAAATTACTGACTCTGCTGCTGCCGTTGCTGCTGACTCTGCTGCTGCCGTTGCTGCTGACCATGCTGACCATGCTGCTAACCATGCTGACTCTGCTGCTGCCGTTGCTGCTGACTCTGCTGCTGCCTTTGCTGCTGACTCTGCTGCTGCCTTTGCTGCTGCTGACCATGCTGCTGACCATGCTGCTGACCATGCTGCTGACCATACTGACCGTGCTGCTAGTTGATTTTTCTTAGTAGGTTTTAATGCGTATGCTCTTGCGGCTTCTATTGCTTCTCTTGGGCGTTTATCACTAGGAAAAACATCCTCGAAATTCTTTAAGCATAGTTCTGCCGCGTAAATAGAAAATAATACGCTATCAATTTTCTTCCAAGCATATATCTTTGTTACGCACATTTGTTCCCAAACTTCTTTAGTGGCGTCAGATAGGTATTCTCCCTTTACCCCTACCTCAGCCAGTATCTCACCTTGAACATATGAAAACGCTTGGTAAATACCTTTTGAGCAGTGAAATCCTGCACTACACAGTTTCAAAGAACCGTCATATTTGTACCACTTGCCAGCTTTCCATACGTGATTACCGTGTTCCGACTTACTCCCTGTTCTTAAAAATTTATATCTCTTCATTTTATTTTTCTTTCTCTTTAATAAATTTATTATTACTTTTCCTCAAAAACGTATACATTATAACTACTGGCTTCCTTAACAATACCATCCTTAAATCTTACCAAATAATATCTGCCGGTATCACTACTTCTTTTTCCAAGCACAGTAACCGGAACCCACTCCTCCCACTCCTTATAGGTATCAGACTAATACCAATGAGTAGACTTTTTCACCAACTTCCTCCCCGTATTCCTATAAAAACCTTTCATTTTATATTCTCCCTTACATAATCAATTACCTTCATCGTAGCCTCAATATCTTCAAAAGCATCATGGGCCTTAAATTCAATTCCTAACAATTCACATACCGTAGTAAGTTTGTAATTAGGTAAATGAATCTTCCCCAAAGTCTCAAACAGATATAAAACAGGAAGCGGATCTATCGGTCTCCAATAAAACCAGCTTCCAAAGAATTTGTCATTATTTTTTTCAAAGAAAGCTCTTAGAAAATTCAGATCAAACTGTACGTTGTACCCAGCCGGATAGAATTTATCCGCAGGATCGAATCTGTCTACATACTGACCCATCAGCACTATAAGCTTTCTTAGTACTTCATCCGGAGCGTCAAATTTATTTATCGCATCCAGGGTAAAACCATTCGTTTCGAGAGCTTCATAAGAAACTTCACTCATATTAAAAGGTTTTATCTTATAGTTAAACTTCTCCTTAATCTCTCCATCTATTTCTATTACCCCAGCGATCTGAATGATATCATGTACGTTCTCGTCCAGACCTGTAGTTTCTGTGTCAAAATATAATATCTTCATCTATATTGTTTCTTACATCTTTCATTAATGCAAACCTTTCCGGCTTACTGCACATCGTATAGTAGTGTTTAAGCCTTCGCCACCGGTGGGTCGTTCTGAGGCCCAAGTCCAGAGATAGCTTCCTTAGTTTCTTTATCGTCTTTTGGTTCATATTCTTTCCATATAAAACTTTCTAAACACGTATGAGCCTCCTCGAAGATCAAACTCGATAGAGATTCCAGTGCATGGTTAGGAGTAAAAAACCCAAACCCGGAAGAAGACTCCAGAGGATTAGTGGAATATATAAATGTCCCAAAAATTCTACCAGCAGTCGTCAGGTAATACCCGCTAAGTCTCCAGGTCGTATTCTTACCCGACATATCGACCGAAATCCCTGTCAATCTAAATCCATCTACTACAATCATGCGTTATCTAAATCCTTTAAATCGAAATCCGGGATATCATCCTGGGATTTGACACTTTGAGTCTGCATTGCCATCTCTGTTAAAACCGCTCTTTCTTCCTCGGTGGTGTCTCTTACAAAATTAAACACCGGAACGAATAAAGTAGATTCATTACCTTCCTGGCCTACCTTTATCGGGCTAGTGGTCATCCTAACCACCTTATCAAAAGGGTGTGCTACCGCTTCATCTCTTAACATGTTCAGAAACAACTTCCAACCTTTCCAATTAGTGTAGCCTCGGAAGGTTTCAATAAACGGTGTATTAATACTAGAGGTCGGAACCATTACTGCTCTCCAGATCGACTCCATCACAGGACCCGTGTCCCGAACCTTTTCTTCATGTCTTTTATCCGCTCCTAAGACAATTACTTCCATCTCCTTATAAGACAATTTCTTAAGATTATGAAAGAACGTCCCTGCGGGTGCATCTGACCCATCAGCCAACTGAGCATGCTCTGATTTCTTCTGAACTATATATACATAAGGAAGCATTATATCTTCCTGCTCCATACCGTTAATTCCCGGTATAGAAGAGGATGCCCTCTCCATCGCTTTATCAACTTTAATCGCTACTTTATTCTCCATTACCTCGTCTTTTTTTGTGGTCATTTAGACTCCTTTTTAATTTTATTACTATATATCTCACTAACTCTAGATTTGCTGTCGGCTTTCTTATATCCGGATGGAATACTCTGTCCGGGAACAAACTCATATCCTAAATCCTCTACAAACTTGTAGAAGTCTCTTTCCAACTTACCTACCTTACTCTGAAGATCTAACCTTTTCTGCTTCTCCTCTAGTAATTTATCTATAACTACCGCAGAATTCTTGGTAAATAGACTAAGTAAATCACTAAATTCCTTAGCTAGGTTTTCATTATCACTGCAACAATCCCTTGATAACACTACAACGGTGATTAGTGCAATTAATATTAGTACAATATATATTGCTACAATCATAATTGCTCCTTTTCCAAGGTTCTATTAATTCTTTCAATAGCCTTGTAAATAGTTGTTAAGGACTTAAATCCATACGTCTCCCGGATCTCTTTAATAGGAACACGGTTTGAATAATCAGTTACTATTTTAAGATCCCTTTCTTTTACTGCCTCTTTATCTCTTCTTAATTTGATTCTATCCATTATCTTATGTAACTAATTAATGGCGATTGAGCAAATGCCATTAAATGAGTTAAGAAAATTAATACGCGTACACTTAAATAGACTGCTAAAATCAGTGCTATTAAACTTAATATAAACTTGTCTATGTCCTTGTAGGGATTATCCATTTCCATATAATACAAATCTACTACTTATAAATCTAATGTCAATAGGGAATCTATACTACTTGTACTATAGGTGCTTTCTTGACGTAAGAGATATCCTCCCCAAAGAAAGAAACAGTCTCTTCTACAGTCATGGGCTTACTTTCTGCTGCTAGAACAACATCAGCAATCTCGTTCCTATCTAAGAATTTCTTTAATTTATCGACGCCGACAAAAAATGAAGAGAGCTGGGAATGATTAAAAGAGATCCCTTTAGGGGTAGGAAGATAGTTCTGGCTCCCGTGAAACCCCGATCTTACGTAGGTTCGAATGTGATAATACTCACGGCCCTCATAGATACTAAAAGAAACCACTATCTTCTCAGCATCGTTCTTTCTAAATTCGTAGATAATCGTATCCTTCATAACCTATAATCCTTAAATATACACATATATACATACCAGGCACAGGTAGGGTAGTACCCCGTATTGAGATACTAAATTATTGACGACATTTTTCCGTTTTATCTCGGTATCGTCTCAGTCAACCTATGGTTCCTAGATCAAAGTCTAGGAAGGGATGGGCCTTGTTTGACGTGAGTTGCTCCATCCATAAATACTACATACCAGTATACAGGTTAGTAGCTCTAGTCCTTTTTTAACTAACGGCATGCCATTAGCCGGGTACTGGCGACTAGATTTAAACCCCGCCAGTTAAGCAGTAATATCGATTTTTATTTATTTTTAATTGTGAAGTGTTAAACATTGGCAGTTTTAAATTACAAACGTAGTATGACTCACAAGTCAAGTATAAATCCACTAATGTGCGTTGTAGTATTCAATGATTCTTGTTTTAGTAGTGCCTAAAACGAGCATTACCTCCTGTCGTAGCGGGGAGCAGGGGCAACCCGGACGAGGGAGGTAAGGCTTTAACATATTATACGAAGTAAACCCAAAGGTGTCTAGTTATTGCCTATTTTCTGAGCTAATTTATATGCTCCTGACGTTGCACAAGCCACCTCAACAGCAGTCTTCATCTTATCCAGTAGCAAATTACCTAAACTAATGGGTACAAAGGTTAGTGCAAAAGCTGCTGCTATAGCAATCAGAAACTTAAACTTACTGTCCAGATCTGATTTGAACATAGTTACTACATTTACGATACCTAGTGTAGCAAGACCAACAAATGTAATATCAGATAAAAATTCCATATTATCTCCCTAATAAATTAAATAATAAAATAACTACTATAATCACAAGTATTATGTGAACGAAGTCCCCTCCTATATGAAAGGCAGAACCCCCCAACCAGGAGATGACCAACAGTAGAACAATGATTTCTAATAAACCCATACTATCTTCCTGTAACTAAATTTACACCTCTTCTAATAAGCTCATTAATTAAAGCAACGGTGGAATAGGAAGCTAGTACGGGGTCGATTACAGGGATCTTTCCCTTATATATAATAACCTGTTCGATCGACTTTCTAGCGGTAGGACGAGTACCTTTTAGGTAGAATTTCAGACTCCCTAAAGATCCTGTCCAGGGATCCATCATTGTGAAATCATTTTCGTCGTTTTTGTTTCTAGCTGTTAATAAGACATAATGCATGTCTGTGGGAGAGGTCAAAGGATTAAAGTCGATCTCAACCATTACCGGATATCTTTTATCCAGGGCATCGTTAATAACCTTCATTTGAGTATCTGTGAGGGGTTTAGGGAAGTTTCCGATCCATTGCTCGTCTATATCAGGGAAGATTTTCTCAATAAATCCCCAATTATAGAATCCTCCGTTAGAAAATCCCTTAACAACCTTTAATTTCTTGTTTAGAGTAAGTGGGGTTTCATCTTTCCCGTAGTAATTACACGCAACAGTAAGGCCGATAAGAAGACACCCGAACATACCTATAGTATATTGAGGTTCTGTGTTAAATCCTAGTAAGGTTCCCGACCATCTGGGGTCTCTTTGGGAGAGTGTTTGCATGGTTTAATTATACTACTGTTTTTCCTGACGAGCCTTGTCCGAGCCTTCAATTTCAAATTTATTGCTGTCTTTGGTTACAGAAATCTCTCTCATCGGGTTTACTTTGTAGGTCCAGGTGGTTCTTAATGTATAAGGACCAGAGGCCATTTCCTGAGGAATAGTTATCATTGTCAAGTTTTTGTGGCATCCCGTTTGGTTGTTGGTAGTTATTGTGTTAGTAGTAAAGATTACTCCGTTAACAAAAGATCTTGTTACTTGTGCCGGAATAGACATGTTTTTACAATAATCTATCTCGTAAGTTAAAGAAGATCCTGAGTCAACTTTTTCTTCTAACACCTTTATAGAGTTAAATGTTGCGGGTTTATATGGAAAAGAAAGCCAAAAAGTGATTATCACGATAGCTACAAAGGCTATAGCTAGAGTCACAAAGGATGCGTAGGCTGCTATTTTATTTAGTTTTGTGTTATTTTCCTGCATTGTTGACATAAAATATTAATGCTCCTCCAACTACTCCTGATAAGATAAGTCCTACTACTCCATAGACTATCTTTTGTAGAAGAGCGATGTTGTTTTCAAGTAAAGCAATTCTCGCATTCATCTCTCCTCTGGTGACGTATTCAGATTCCAAACGATTTTCGATCTTATTTACTTTGGATTCAATATTTATAACTTTCTCGGTTATTACTGCAAGTTTTGTACCTATTGAATCACTCATCTATTTTGACCCAGTAACCTTTCCATTAATGTTGCGGTTCCTAAAGTTCCTGCTTGTTGTATTCCGGCAGGTACTCTTCCTAATATCTGCTGTCCTAGTAGTCGCGTCCAAGGCATTTGAGTGGTCGTGACTCCTGCTCCTACTGCGGATGCTACAGGGTAAGGTACTCCTGTTGTAGCCATTAAACTAGATAGAATGGGTCCATAAAAGAAGTTTTTCACCGGATGTTTTAAATTTCCCACTATTTTAGTCAACGCTCCATATTTCTTCCATATATCTGGAGCGTTCCTCTCTCCTGCGTTTATCAATGCGTCCATTACATCTGTGCTTAGCTTTCCTCCAATTTGTTTTCTTATGCTATTGGTGTAGTCCTCGTAACCAGAAGTAGGAGTAAACTTGGTTCTTCTACCTATAAAATCTGCTATTGCGTTTGCTTCCTCTAAGTTTGTAGGGACAGGCTCGTTAGCTAAAGGAATTCGTGTGTCTATGAATTTGTTCATTATTTTATTTATAAATCGCGCGGATTCAGGATCTCTTCCTGTACGGGCTTCATCTAACATTTTATTTAAGATGTCTACTTCTGGTTGTGTAGATATGGGTATATCTTTGTTTCTTAGTATGGTATCTCTCAGTAGTTGTCCTGTTTCCTTTCTAACATCTTTGGCATTTAACCTCAATGTGTTTGGGAGTATCGGTATGTTCCCTTTCCTAGTAAGGGGTACTTTTCCCGCAGGACCAAATATCTTGTTTGCTAAAGGATTCATAATAGATCCTAAAGCCAGATTAGTGACTCCTGTAGCTGCCGATCCTGCTAAATTACTACCTACGAATTTAGCCTCATTTCCCAATTCTCCGTATTGTTCTATTTTTTCCGGGTGATATAGTGCATCTGTAAATATCTGAAGAAGTCGTTGACCTGAATTGCCCAAAGAGTACCCGGCGGCAGAAAGTCCTGCACTAGCTGGAACTGAAAGTCCTCCCGAACCCCATCCTGCAATAGTAGGAGTAGCTACAGCCCCTATAGTAGGTAGACTGTTGCCGACCTTGTTCAAAAACTCTTCAAATTTAGTAGGACCTTGTTCAAGGGTTTCGGGTCCCTGACTAATGGTACTTCTTGCTAGGGGAGATCCCGTATTTGGGTCAAGTTTTACTATTTCTCCGTTGGGCCCGTATCTAAAAGGCATGTTAGTTCCACCCTCCGTTTTCGTCTCCTGTCCAATACGTCCCTGATCCGACAGGGTTTTCTGCAATCTTCCCAGGAGTACTCTTGTAATTCGGGGGAACCGGAGGACCCGATCCTATATCAGGCATGCCAGGAATTCCTGCTGTTCCAAAGTAGGATTTGTCTAATTGATCTATTACACCTTGATAACGATTCTTACCTGACTTCGATATCTCCTTAAACTGTGCTTCTAAATCCGTAATAGACTGTCTTGTTTTTGCTGCGTTATTAGGATCAAGCAGGGCGAGTATTGGATCTTGTCCTGTCATAAAAGCATAATCAGGTCTTTCTGACTCTGAAAAGGCCGCACCCGTGAATCTGAGTCTAATTACATTTCTTGCATTTACTAGGGAGTTAGCTAGTTGTATCTGTTTAGGTGTAGCAAATATTTTGGCGAAGCCGTTGATTTGCGCCACCCCATTAGCACCAGTACTGGAGGCTATCTTTGCAGCTACCTTTAAATCCTCATCGGTAGCATTTCTTACATCTTCTATATTTTTTAAAACTGTATCTGCATTCTGTGCCGTCGTAACCATAGTGGCGTTTGGGTCAAAGGTTTTGAGTTTTCCTTGCAGCCTTAGAAGCTTGATAAAAGGGTCTTCTCCTACTGTTAGTTTTTGCTGTTCTAAGGCTTGTTGCTGTTGGAATTGATATTCTTTAAAGATATCCTCGTACGAAGCCCTGGCTTGTTCTGCTTGATTCTGAGCTACTGTGGCTTGAGCTTTGTATCCCCCTGTCCCTGCGTTTATGATATCTGCAATGCTTCCTTGTCTCTGACCTAGGATACTGGAAAGGGTTTGCATAGGAATCGCTTGATTAGCAGTGTATTGAGAAACGAGTTTCTCCCTACTAAAGGGATTAAAGATATCCTGATACTTCTCTCTTGCCACGGAGGGGGCTGTTGTATAGTTAGCTGTAGCTGTATCTAAAGGTTTGATGATATCCTGATTAGCATTGTAGGCATCAGTTAGTTTTTGTTTTAAAACACTTTCTATATTGTAAGTACCGGCTAGTTGCTGGGCTGCTGTACTGGCTTGTGCTGCGGCGTCTGTTCTTGCTTGTGTTACATCGTTAATTGTAGGCATTATGATATTGACGAATACTTTAAGTAATCGGGAATTATATAACCTGTTAAGGCACTACTACTCGAACTAGGAAACTGTCTAGAGTAGGTCGAACTCATATTAGTATTGTAAGCCTTAGTAGCTTCGTTTGCTCTTGTAAGGATTCCTCCCTGAATAGCTTCTTCTTGCTGTCTGGCTAGATCTCTTTTCTGTTGAGTCTCTCCTAGACCTAGAGTATCTAATCTTGTGTTGTAATCTCCCAAGGCGTGTTGAAACTGCGTATTAGCCGCTCCTGTATCTGCTAGATTTCCTACCTCCATCTGTCCTATAGCTTTCTTTTTAATACCCGAAAAGAACATTCCTGAATCTGCATACCCTTTAGATGCTTTATCTACTGCTTGTGTGTACTCTCTGGAAGTCTTTCCTTCGTTGTAAGATTTAAGATCTTTTAATAAAGTAATGTCGTTATTTATTGTGGTTCTTTTTAAGTTAGTAGTATCTAAATAATCCTGTAGTAATTCCGTGTAATAAGGAACGTACTCAGCAGTAGCGGATTCTTTAGCTAAAGCTTCGTCAAAGGTAAAGGGATTTTTCTTGGTAAACTTATCTAAAAAATTAGTCTGTTGTTTTATCTGATCGTTTACTGCTGCTAGGGTCTTTGAGGCATAATCAGTTTCAGGAGAACTGGCTTTAGAAGAAGCTCCGTATTTCTTAGTTTGACGCTCATTCCATGCATCCTTTTTATAAAAGGTATCTGTCTTTCCTTTATTGGTGTAGACTTCGTTTGTTGCTGGATCAAGGTACGCCTCTCTCCCTGCTGCGTCGGTGAATTTCTGTAGAGCCATACTTATATTATAACTTATGAGTGTGTTACCCGAGTACTAAGATCCCCCCTTTTCTCAAAGTAACAGCGTATTTTACTTTAGTTCCAGTCTCTTTGTAGTAATATCGACTTTATATTGAGACGGTTTAGTTTCTTTCTTGTCCAGGGAGATAAATATATTTCTTTGTTCCTCGTTCATATCGGGGAGCCACACAGTGCCCTCTTTTTTCCATTGGCATATTATCCTCTCTGTCCTGTTTTTATCACCAACCCACATCTTTAGGTGGGACTCGTCGTGTATTCTTCCCTCAATGTTTCCTTCTATTGCACCCGTCGTTTTATTATAAAAAATAATCATATTTTCCTTTCATAAATAATTATATACCCATATTGTTTCTAAATATCTTATATACTATCCTCCAAGTAATTGCGGAACTCCCGCTTTTTTTTACCGTAAAATACAACCTAGTAGTGGTAGCGTATACGTCTAAAGTCTTCCAATTTCCAAAAGAGGCTGTATAAAATGGAGCGTGGGAATAATCTGTTTCTAACGGAATGTAGTTCATAAATGCTATAAAGAAAGGAATATAACCCAAGTCATGTGTAACGTAAGTTTCCGTACTTCCAGCACCGGACATATCTATATCCACATACCCCGATACATAATATTTTAGACTATCATAATCAGAGCTGAATATAAGATTATTCGGATCTGTCTCCGTTTTTGCGTCAAAGGTTGGTTTTGATATAACTATTTTTTGTGTCATGCTGAATAATTACCAGGAGCTTCAAATATATAATATTTAATATCTACGTTGTAATTGGCTGTAGTACCTTTGTAGCAAATAAAATAGATATACGTTGCATCCATCTCTACCTTCCAATACCTACTGTTGGCTACCCCTAAATAAGTATCCGTAGTATCTCTTGGTATGCCTCTAGGTAGGGCTACATAACCATCAGGGTATTTTATAAAAGCCATTACCGCAGGTATATAACTCCTGCCATGCTCCAATGTAAATGTTGTAGGATTAGCAGTAACAGTTTGGGCCGTGATAACACCCTCGCTTATAATTTTTAACGTGTTATAGTCGGAATGAAATATGTAATTATTTTTATCCGATTCCGTTAGCGCGTTATATCCGGCCTTTGTAATAACTATTTTATATGCCATCGCTAATCCATCAAATCATAAAAAATATAATACCTATATTTACCGTCTGTCATAGAGGTATCAATCTCCATTGTGGATGTATTTATATTGACTCTCCACACCCCACCACTTACATCATAGTAACCATTTAACGCAAATCTACCTGCAGAAACCTCTGTATACAATAGATAAAACGGTATATAGCCCAGACTGTGAGTTACAGTAGCAGTACTGGAAGTGGTACCTCCCCCTCTGGAGTGTTCCTTTATTAGAACATTGTCACTATCGGCATAAATGGAATAATTATAAATATTCGCATCTGTTAAAGCATCAAACGTAGGCCTGGATACCCTCATTGTTGTTGCCATTACATGTCTCCTATAACTATACGGTCGTCACTTCCATCATTTACTACCATCCTGTTATTAGGACCGTCCAATCTTATGTATCCTGATGCAGGATCCCCTATATCCATTGCCACAACAAGGTCTCCTGCTAGAATCTTCTCTGCTGCTACTGAGGTTATCTTAACGTCTGTGACTGCCCCTGCAGCAATTCCTGCTGTAGCCAGTTGTCCTGCTGCTGTGAAAATCACTTCTCCTGAAGCGTTTCTTATTTTTATACCGTAAGCGTCTTCTTCTGCGATGTAGCCCATTAACACCCTACTGTAGGCCCCATCTCTGATTATTACTTCTCCGGTATCCCAATTAATAACTAGCTTGCCTCTACCGGAAATCGTTTTACCCCCGCTGATATTAGATCCTGTAAGATCTCCCATGAAAAGGGAACTATCCGCTTCAGTCATTGAGGAACGATGTAAAACAGGTCTATTTAAAAAGGAATCATAACCTGCATCTTTATAGGTCATTATCGTAATGCTGGATTTGAGTAGTAGAGGATATACTTTTCCAGCAAGAAACTTTCATCACCAGAAGACTGAATAAGTTTAAACTGAATGCCTGTGGATCTTCGTGGTTTATTTGTAGGGAACACAAACTCCACCATATCTCCATTAGCCGTACCTGCAAGGGATTCCCACTCTCCGTGTTTCCAGGTATTTTGACTGATAGGAATGTACATAAGCCTGTACATAACTTGAACATCTAATCCATTTTCTATAAAAAGTCTAATTCTGTCGAAATTCACCGAGATATCCGATCCTTCAGGGAAAATTACCTTATCCTGTAGTTCGAACGATATGTCATTTGTATCGTACTTATAACCATTGTCTACCATTAGCACTTTACCCGTAGGAGTGCCAACGTATGTATCAGGCCTACTATTTAGGATGTAAGACCCCGCGGAGTCTATAGCAAAGGGCAAAGATCTGGTAGACCATATTTGAGAAGAAGTGTCCAACATTAAAACACAGTTTGTAATAGAGTTTCCAAATCTATCACTTGTGTCGCCTATATACATTTCTACTACCTTGCCGTTTGTAGCCCATCCAACAACATTGTCCTTAATTGCTGAAGACATGTTCTGAAGTAAGTCTTCAACTGCGTTAGAAACTATCAAACAATCTGACCCATCATAGCGTCTTATAGCATTTGAAGAAGGGTCATAATAATATGTATACTCGTTAAGGTCGACAATACTTCTAAAAGACCCCGTACCTGGGTAGCTCTTGACCTGTCTTAGCGTACTAGCACGATCACTATACCTATGTACCGAGTTTCTTTTAAAGATTATTATTTCATTGGAGTTTCTTCCAAACCCTGTTAGCACGTCTCCATCATCTGTATTTACATCAAACCAATTTCCTCCGCACCAGAAACTAGAGTTTGTCTGCGTAGCAGCAAGGGTTTTCGTTAGAGTAATCTGGGTCTCGGAGTCTACTGAATTAATAACATACTCTCCTGCGTTAGTACCGCTTGTTATATAGAACGGATCTCCTACAGCTATTCCTCTGGTTTTAAACAAAGATCCTGTCGAGGTAATCACGGCAGTGGAGATGGTCTGAGAAAGGTCCGCCCCGCTCTCCAGACCCCATACCACGACGTTATTAGTAGGAGGATCGGAATATACTACTCTGGATCTAAAAGTTCCTCCTTGGGGGATTATGACGTTTCCTAGATACAAGGATACTCCTAGAGACTTAATATACTTGGCTTTAGGAGAATCTAGTAAGTTAGCAGAAGTAGACCAGCTACCGTTATAAGAAAGGTTACTATTTATACCGTTTACAAAGAATGCGTAATCCAAGAAGTTCTCAGAATCGATAAATGTAGAAGCGTCAAAGAACTGCCCCTGTTGGGTTTCCCACAATGAAGAAGAGGAGTTATATGCTCTGAAGTATCCAGCGGAGTTAGCAATTAACTTATTAGTAGAACCAGAGGCTCCATTATATCCGTGAACTAGTAGTGTACTCATGCCATTGTCGTCGTAGACGATGAACTTGTCGAACTCGAAGTAGAAGTAGAGGTACTAGTGGAGGTTGTTGTAACAGTGACATTGTTTCCAATCTTTAGCATTCCTGTTACCTTCTCTACCCCACCTATTCTTGAAAATATGGCGTTTACTGCGCTGTCTACTTCGTTGGCAGCTTGCATGAATTTAGTAGTTTTAGTTTGTCTCCCTCCGGAGAAGTCTTCTCTAGGGAAGGGTCTTTCACCCGTAGTTGTAGGCATTACCAGTACTTTTCTCTAAGGTCGTCGTTTGAAAGATGTGTTCCAAACAGCCTAGAGTAACCACGTACTCCTCTATATCTTTTGAATTCCGCTGGACCGACACTTCTATTAGCTCTCTTTTTAAGTCCCTGAATAGATAAGGCTACTTTGGCATTGTAAGCATCGGCATTTGTAGTATCCCCTTTAATATCGTGGTATATCCTATAGAATATATAGTCTTTGTAGCCTCTGATATGAGGGATCACCAGAGTGTCGTCAAAAGACTCAATAGCAGAAAGCTCTATTTCATATACAGGAGTAATCGAGCAAGCAGTAGTTTCAGGCGTAGTGTGAAGACCGATGTAACCCTTCTCAGAGTCACTGTCGGGAGGGAGTAATGCAAAGCAAGTAACCGTGTCCGCACTGTCTTGAGTGGTGTCTGCTTTTAGGTTATAAAATTCTAAAGGAGTCTTTTCTACCAAAGGATTAATAGAGTTTGTAGATCCTGAAACATAGTTATATAGAACGTATTTTAAAGAAAGAAAGTCCGACCAGTTGTCTGAGATACTGTATTTATAAACATCTACCTCAGTAGCTTTAGCAGTCCCTTCCCTGATAAACCACCAGGCTTTAGGCATCTCTTCGTATACTGCATCTTGATAGTCAGTCATGTACTCGAAGAAAGCTTCATCAGGTACTCCTACCGCTATGGGGTTCCTTTGGATCTGTTTAATTACAAACCCTGCCTTGTTACGAGCAAGACCTGATCCGGGGAATTCTCCCGAATACTCAGAGTAAGTAGTTGAAATTGAATTAAGAAGTCTGTACTTATAATAGTTAGAAGAAGCCCCTGAAGCATCAGGAACCATTGTTTTTAAATCGGAAGTATCCCAGGAAATGTAAAAAGGACTTCCCGATATTGCAGAAAATACTCCCCCTGACGAAGAAGCTCTTACTACATCTATTTTATCCCACTGCGATAGATAGACTGGGCAGGATTTAGGATGCGAGAATTTCAGAGCTGAAGCTAGGGTAATCGTAGTATATCCCGTAGTGGAAGAGATCTGTCTGCATTCCGTCTGCTCCTGACCTGGTTCTCCTACAATTACAAACCAGTTAGAGGTAAATCCGTCGTTATTTCTAACGGTAAGGCTTACCCCACTCGCGTAATCCGAGGTTATATAGGTTCTTTGTTCCCCTATTAAATCGGGGTTTCTTAGTTTAAGTTTTACGCTCATTTTCTTTTCCTACTTCCCTTCTTTTTGCCCTTCTTTATTAGTAAATCTTTAAAATTGGCTCTTTGCATCATTATCTTTATTATAACTTAGTTGACTATGACGACCTATAAGTTTCACCGGATAGATCCTCCTCCTCAACCTCCCCACGAGGCAGATCGCTTACTTTTTCAATATCTAGGTATAGGAAAACTACTTCCCCTCTTAGATTCAAAGTTATAGGAGGAGTAGTTGTAGAACTCGAACTAGTGGAAGAGCTACTACTACTAGAGGTCGAGGTAGACGTGCTTGTTGAACTAGAGGTCGAGCTGGAAGAAGATGAGCTGGAGGTTGAACTAGAGGTTGACGAAGTAGAACTGCTTGTACTACTAGTACTGGTTGAGGTACTCGTTGTGCTGGAAGAAGTATTTGTAGACGTGGTGCTACTTGAAGTCGAACTACTAGAGGTAGAGCTTGTGGAACTAGAGGTTGAAGAAGTTGTTGTAGATGAGGTGCTACTGCTCGTACTGCTAGAGGTAGAGCTTGTTGAACTAGAAGTACTCGAACTGGTACTACTAGAGGTTGATGTCGATGTTGTAGTAGTAGCCGGCTGTTGTTCTAAAAGGATCTTGTCCGCTGTTTCCTGTAATAGAAACTCAGCAGTTTCTTGTAA
>Ga0100403_1002491_pt1 | contig 14680 bp, 18 predicted proteins | sample CryGeymet201501t_FD_83663 | JGI IMG/M metagenome (GOLD analysis project Ga0100403, IMG submission 83663) | Groundwater microbial communities from Crystal Geyser aquifers in Utah, USA - Crystal Geyser metaG 2015-01t | ecosystem: Environmental > Aquatic > Deep subsurface > Groundwater | place...
AAATATATGGCAGGCAGCTCAAACCCGTTTACGCACAGGTATACGATTAGCCCAAGCCTTGGGTCGCGGATGCTGTGTCTTGGAAGCCCGAATTCGCATGCCATGAACCTGCTTGAGTCCATTATTACCTCCTAGGCGTCGGGAACCACGCATTTTAATGCGCGGCGGAGACGCCAACTATTGTATGTTAAAAACTTACATGCTTCTCCGATCCTTTACGCTTTAGTATACCATGTTCTTGGGGAATGTCAACTACAAACCATGCAGAGTCGTCACTATGTTATGTTTAGTGTGTCAAGTATGCTGTTGACAACGGACCGTACGGTGGACTTTTTTGTATATGCATTCCAAACCTTAAGGAACCTGATTATGCTTTTTGCGGTTTTCTGTGATATCCCGCCGGTACTCTTGAGATCAAGTAATACCTGGTTGACTATAAACATGGCGTGTTCTTTAAATTCCCCGGACTTTTTGGGATTACCGTCGCTTAAAAGAACAAGAGCCTCACCGCTTAGTTCGGTAAGGCTCCTGATTAAACTACAGTTAATTAATTGTCTGTTTTTTTAAAAACAATATCAGGGTCTATGACGTCCGGGATACCGTCACCGTCTTCGTCTGGAAGAGATTTCCAGTCAGCGTCAACCGCAGTTTCGGCCAGCATAATAAGTTTTTCAGCTGCAACGTTGGTTATCCCAAGCCTGTCGGCTTCATCCTTAAGTTTCTTCGCTATCGTTGTAACCTTGCTTTGGCGGTCGGGTTCATTAACATTACTTTTCTTTTCGGCTGCGCTTTTGGCCAGCCCAACAAGGCTGTAAGCCCTTTTCAGCAATATGTTTAACATGCTGCTGTCAACGGCAATGCCGAATTTCTTTGCAACCCTTACGGCCAGCACAACCAGCAAAAGCGCAAGCGCCGGGCCAATAATATCCAGAGCGATTGTCAATATTGACATCCAGTCCTGACTGTTCATAAACGGGCTCCTTTTTTCTTGTCCCGTAAAATTATAAACATAAGTCAGAAAATATAGCGATGTAATGCACTTCACTACAAAAGCTAGTACTAGAAATCATCTCCCATAACAAGTCTATATTCTGCGTTACGTATTAAAGACATTGCATACTTGGATTCTCGTGTAAAAAAGCGGGGTTATATAAGAACTGAGCTTGATCAGTTCTTATAAACTTCACCTCAGTATTGAAGTTTATAAGTGAAGACCTTAGCTACAACTTTTTCTATGCAAAGTATCAGTTATAAAACAGACTGCGTGCCTATCTCTATTGGATAGGCGGTAGGAGCTGTCCTTACCAGGTATAAGTCGAGTGAGGGGGTCTTTTTTTCTTTAAAAGGCCCGCGCGAAGACTTGACCTGGTAAGCAGCTCTTGTTACTTTGGTTCTAATCTCTGTTTTATATTTAATTTGAAAAACATATCTGGCATCGGTGGACATATGCTGGGCATATCGGCCGGTAAGTTTACGTAGTTACATGTTATGTTTTTCATCAGGTATTATCATACACTTTCGTCGACTATCATGAATTTTCCCCCTTCACCGCACGGTGAGGAGAACGAAAATTCTGGAATTTCTGCCTTTCTTCTGTGCTGTATGATATATTTTACGATAAACTATACTTGACTGCGTTAGGAGCAATTCTAAAGTTCATAAAGTTTCTCTGATGGGTTTTTCAGAGAGAACTTTTTGATCTTTAAAATTACGAGCACCCTTGTGCTTATTTCTATAGTTTATATTTTACGATTCAACCACACCATCACGACACCATATATGTGTCGAGGAACACTGAAGCTTTCGGTATTTTGAGTTTCAAATTGTACCTAATGTATTACTTCTGTGGTCAAATATTAAATGGATGGGCCACGTTATTTAATTCGACAGACTAAAAACAGCACCGAATTTAAACTCTTTGTCATCGAAGGAATAGCCATAATACAGGCCTGTTTTTACTTCGTAAACGCTTGTCCACCTATGACTTACGCTTATTCCTATGTTATGCTCAAAGAATTGGAGGTCTATCGGTGTCATTCTTCTGTCGCAAATTTCAACACCTATGCCGAACTTGATGTCGTCGATTATTAAAATAGTGGACGATATGTCAGGCATATTATACAAATTGGTCACCTCACTTGGGGCTACATATACATCTCCATCCCAGTATCCCTTTCTAGTGCAAGACGTAAACAATGTCATCAAACCTATTATAACACAAATATACTTTTTTTTCACCATCGTTGTCCTTCCGATAAATTATCGTATAATTTTATGGAACCGTACATAGGGAATCAACCGTGCCAGAAAAAACAGCGACAGAAAGTAACTTCAGGGACTCGGCAATATTGGAAGCGATCAACATGGACAGGAGCAGGCGCGGCGGAGCACTGTCGTCTATCGTAACGGCTGTCTCTTCGGCTGTAACTATAGGCGCAATACTTTTTATGTTTATCGTGAGGGCAGAAAGTAAAAGTGCAGTAGAGGACACAAAAGCCAACTCCAGCGTCAACACAATAGAAATATCACACTTAAAAAACAACATTGAAAAAAACGTTGCTTCCACTAATGCGCAGTTTTCAGAACTGAAGCAGGCAATTAATGCGCTTGTGGCCGGACAGTCGCTGCTTAACGAAAGAATACATGACCTGAACACATCCTATAGGGAAATCTGTTTAGAGATTAAGGCAATAAACAAATCTATTGATATGATGTGCAGGGATTCAGAGCGTTACGGGTACGGTAGTTACTCTAAGGGTCCTGGCATACAGGCAGATAATTAATCATGGATGCGTTAATTACTTTCACGATATCTCAGCCGGCCGCACAGGGGCCGGCGTACATAACGTATGCATGCAAATCGACGGACAGCACGACATTTTACGCATCTGTAACTAATTGGCGGTGTTATGTTTACGGGACTTCAGGCAACACCGTTGCGATGACTCCCGACGTAGGCGACGGACAGCACCAGGAATCGTTTAATATTGTATTTTCGCCAACCGGCACAACCAAAAAATGGGTGTGGAATACATCTGAAGATATATCGGAAACACTGTATTCATCCCTGGCAAAGATAAACGTTACGGCCAGCCTGTGTTCCGACCCAAGCGACACCGAGTCGTTTACGTCAAGCACGTTTGAACTTGACATGAGGGCAGCTGAAACATCCGAAGACGATACGCACATAGTGTCATATCTTGGCGATATCGTCAGGCTTTTATATAAACGCCTTGAGGGCGGCTCCGGGTTTACGCCGCCCGCTACGCCACAGGTTACCCACGTATACGACGCAGACGGCAATGAGCAGCTGTCAGGGTCTCCGGCGGATCCCATCACAATGACAGAAGATTCAGCCGGCGCCTATTACATAGACCACTCAGCATCGTCTTCAGCTACAGGCGGAGACTGGTCATACGTTGTCCTGGATGGAAGCACAAGTCATACATTTTACTTTACTGTCAGGGAACAGGAAGTTGCATTAAATTACAGATCCGACGAATGTGTTATGTCCGGATATATGGTGGACGCGTCCGGGGAGCCGCTCGGCGAACGAAGTGTGTTTATAACGCTGGACACGCCATATTATAACGCAAACAGCACAACTGTACCCGATTATGCGGCGGTCACGACAGCCGTGGACTCGGATGGCTATTTGGAGTTGCATGTCCCGCAGGGGCTGCATATAATAGTTGCAATAGACGGATTTAAGACATCAAAGATTACGGTGCCATCGCAGGCTATTTACCCACTCTTGTCCTTAATGTAGGGTGTAAGATCCGTGAAGAACGGGTACCTGCTGTCTTTTGTGAACTGAGCGAAATACACTGTATCTGATATTTTTCTTTTATGGTTTTCCCTGAGGTTGCGTATTGTTACGTATAAGTTCCTGCCTGTGTCCAATATTCGCGAGCTTATGTCCTTTAAGACAATCAGTTCCGGGTCAGACGGCACGTAGCTTAATCCCTCAGCGTTTGCCATATACCTGGGTTTTTTTGTGTGTACGGACATCGTGTGTATCATGTTACTGAGCATAATAATATTTTTAACCGTAAAGCTGCCAACTATGCCTATTATGTCATTTGTTATATTTGATTTTGTTATTTTTATTCCTATCGACTGATAATTTTGTAATATTTTTGCGCTCCCCGGGGAAAACTCGTGTATATTAAGGGGCGGGCAATTTTTTTCCATATTGCCGCCAAGCAAGCTGCCATATACAACATACGGGTCCCTGAGTATATATATAACTCCAAGTTTTATGTTCGGCTTGCCGCAATATTGATCTCTTATGAAGTCCGCAGCCTCATCTGGCGTTACGCTGTCATCTGTAAGAATTATATCGTAGTTTTTCATGCGCGCCAAGCTAAAAAAATGGGGAGTAAAGCCCCATTTTTAATTTTCTAGAAATTAGGATCGTTATCGTCGCTTTCCCACGTGCCGGGGTCCTCCGGCTCTCCATCTGGATAGTCCTGCTGTCCGCCGCCTGATTGGCCTTGTCCCTGCCCGTCATCATCATGCCACTTGGGCTGTTGAGTCTGTTGTGGCCACTGAGATTGCCATGGCTGCTGATACTGGCGGGGCTGTTGGGGCTGTTGGGGCTGCCTCGGCTGTTGATACTGGCGGGGCTGTTGAGGCTGCCGCGGCTGCTGATACTGCCGTGGTTCCTGAGGTTGTGGCTGGACACTTGTGTCCACTATCACCTCTTCGGCCCACACGGTGATGGAATTCTTTGTCTTGTTCCACCCGATATTGCCGCGCACAGATACGTATTGTCCGCTGCCTATCTGAAATGACGAATTGTTCCAGATAATTGGAATACTGATCCTGTCGCTTTTTATGTGGAAAAAAGTCATCTGGCCGCCGGCCTTTTTAGAAACGACCTTTGGCCATTTTACGTAACCTGTAAGTTTTACTTCGTTTATCTCAGGCATGTTCACCTTTTCTCTGTGTCTGGGTTTGAAATTTTTCAATGTCATGCTTTATGGCCGCTGCTGCCGCCATAATGACCGCAGCGTCGTCAATAAACCCCCCTATAAATATATCCGGTATAAGGTCTATCGGACATATAAGATACAAAAGCGAACAGACAATTACCGTTATTGTGGCAACCGGGATTGACTGTCCTCTTACTGCGGCCCTAAGCATAGACAAAAACGTTTTTACCGTGCCAACCACTGTGTCATCCAGTTTGCTATTGTTTAGCTTTTTTTCAGTTTTGGCTGCAATGTTGTCTAAATTTTTATTTTCTGTTTCGGATGCCACGATCAGTACTCCTTATTAATCGATGATCACAGCCAGGCGTCTACCGCTGGCCTGCTGTCGATCATATTTTGTATTTTACTTGTTTTTTCCTTGCTGTCAAGCTTCATTATTTTTTTTGCACCCGGGTAGAACTGCGACATGTAACTCAACATGCCGTCAACAACCTGTATGTTGTTGTCACGTACAGAGTCAACCAGCTTCATCCATATCCTGTCAACAACTGACATATTATCGGTAGACACCGACAGAATGGACGATGGTAGTTCTATTTGGCGCACACTATATGACAAACTTGTAAGTTTTTTACTTATTTCTTCTGCTACCCTCCTTGCTGTATCAATAGGTCCGGCGTTTACGTATATATTGTCGACATACCGCATTATCGTTATAAAACCATTGTCTTCTATTATTTTTTTACACAGCTCGTCCACTTCACTAAGGACCATATTGAACATAAATGGAGAAGTGGGGTATCCTATCGGAAGATGGTAGTTTGGGGCCAGTATTCTGGAGAGCTCTATTGCCGATCTTGTATTTTCCTCGAAGTACTTTGAAATTACAGGAAGGATCATTTGTCTTGTTGTGCTTGGATATGCCGATTTGATGTCAAGCTCAACTATATTTTTAGGCTTTCCGAGGAATCTTATTGCATCTCCTATGCCCTTTTTACTTACGCCGAACACGTGTTTTGGGTACGTTTCGTTTATGTCCAGTTTATGTAAAATTTTCTTTAGTATTCTTTTCACCCACGGTCTTGGTGAATATATTTTTCTTGTTGTCCCGTCTCTCTTGGCTTTCTTGTGGACCCAATACAGGTTTTTGTGCAGTTCATTTTTCTTTGTATAATTCAGCACGCTGAACCCGTCTTTTATGGCTATGAAACACGAAGCAAACAACAGTTTAAGCCCTATACATTTTTGCTTGTGTATCGCGCCCTCTCCGAATGGCGGAGTAAGGTCTCTTACGGCATACCTTGTATAAAACATCTGGCTGTCTTCAAATTTGAGCCCACTTGGCGTACTGCAAACGTTTAGGTGTTTTACGCCAGCTATTAACTTTGCGCCGTATACCATGCCGTCGCTTAAAACTATCTGTGGTCGCATTGTCTCCTTTCAAGTAAAAAATGATTTTAGGCATCTCCTGCGACAATACATATACCGTACTACTATTCTTTTATAACAGAAAAATCAAAAAATTTCCCAGAAGGCGATGCCGTATATATAGCTGTATCTTGGTGTTGTGGTTCAAGTATGCCGTATTTTTGTAATTGACGCTTGACAAATACACGTAATGCTGCTACAATTTAGTGAGGACCCACAAAAGACGAGAGGTGGTACAATGCCTACAATTAAAGAAGTTTGGGAAAACAACATCCACAGCATAGAACCTGAAAAAAGGTGCGAAATTGCAGCAGACCTTAAGGCTGCAGGGTATACTGATAAAAACGTGGAAACCTATACATCTAAAGAACTTAACTTGGGCTCGTGGAATGAAAACGTAGACAAAAGAATGCATATGGTAAACAGTGACGACGCGTACAATATTAACAGTATGCGAAACGAAAAGGTTGACGAAGTTGCCGTTGACGCCCTTAAAACATTTGATAAAGTGCACAACTTAGATGGTTTTTGGGATGACAAATTGGATGACCCGATTGCCGCAAGATACAAAAAATAAGTGGCAGACAGCGCATACCGGACAGCCGAACGTAATGACCAGGGAGGCCGTCTTAAGGTACTACTCCAACCCAAAGAATTCATCTGCGCTGTTAAATGACATAGTTGGCAAAAGAACAATGATATATTCAATGTTTGACGGGAAAAGGACATTGATCAGAAAACACAACGGGAAACCGATAGTTATCCGGAGAATATCCGGCGACGGGCCCGACTCCATAGAATACTGGGCGAGGCGGCACGCGGTTGATTTTCACAGGACGCTGTCAGGCAACGAGCCGGAGGCCATTATAGACATTGACCCGAATTCCGTAGACATGGACAGGGTAAAAAGGGTTACTGCCGACATATCAAAAAAAGTCGGGGATATAGTTAGGAATCAAACTATACAGTTTTCCGGCAACAGAGGGTTTTATATAAGGGGCGAGTCTAAAAGTATGCCGGCTGCAAAAAATGAAATATTGAAGCTTGTAAAGGAATATGTGTCAAAAAACAAAGATGTTGTTTTAACCAGGCCGGCCAGTGGGGAAATAAGGATAGACTTTGCTCCCATGAAAAGGCTTGGCACCCACAGGGCGGTAAACAGCCTGGACATGAGAACTGGGCTTAGATCCATGACAGTAGGCGATTTGGACGGCTTTGTCCCATCAAGGGACGCATTGCCTGACGCAGGGGGTAAATAATGCTTTTCCCGCTTTTAACGTACAACAAAATAAATGATGTTATTGACGAAAAAGCCGTATGGCAGCCAGGTAAAAAGATAGTCCCGGATACCGTTCCGGAAGTGTCGGACATTATCAAAGAAAAAATCGTTAAAAAGTTTGGCGACGATGGCGAACGAATGTTTGTTATATGGTGTACGCTTAATTCTATGTTCCAGGGGCTGCATAAGGAATCGTGGCCGGTTGCATCAGCGTGCGCGTACGGCCTGTTTGGGCAGCCGGTATCGGCAAGTTTTATAGAGTCCCCGCCGACAGAGTCGTGGGCGGTATTCGTTACATACAGTAACGCACTTGACGACGATTCTAACAACACGGTCGGGCTGTCACTGGACGTTGAGAAGTTTATAAAGGCAAGTATATTATCGAATGGCGACGTAATGCTGCCGAAGATACTGCAGTTTGCATCAGACGGCGACGCAAGGATACAGTTTGAAAAGTATGCTGACGTGAAAGATATTGTTGCCGCAGGAAACAAAGTGTCAGCCATGGAAGAACTTGTGAAAATGTTTGTAGATTATGATATTAAGCAATTCTACAAAACGCAGAAGGAGTATAAATAATGGCTATTGAAAGTTCAGCCGGCAGAAATTTTTTATATAAATATGTGGAAGAGATGCTTGATTTTGACCCGAAGTATGACATTCATACACAGATCAGGATGGCGTCGAATTTTTACAGGTTTATGCCAAGCGTGAAAACCATAATCGATACACTGGCCTCACTAGTTTTGTCTGACATAACCGTATCATCGTCATCTCCGGGTAACGACAAGAAAATACGCGAGATTATTGATATTGTTGGTTTTTTACGCAGGGTTGTAGTCGAATATTTAACTGTGGGTAACGTATTCCCGTCAATAAGGATACCTCAGGACAAGGAGTTTACGTGCCCGTCCTGTAAAAAAGACATACTCCTGTCGTCATATAAGGACACTGACATATATAATGCAAGCAAGTCAGGAATTTCACTTTCATGCACAGCGTGCCACAAATCGGTATCGATAACACATAAACAGTTGAGAATAAAGACCGGTGACTCATACGTAATGTCTTCAAATATGAGTCCGTATCTTTTTATACATCCTGCAGACCAGGTAAGCATAATACAGGCCCCTGGCTCCAACAGTTGTATGTATATGTACAGTATATCAAATGAAGAGACCAGTGAAATAAGAAGAAAAAAACAGTACATGTTTGTTTTGAAAAATTCCCCTCTTGAATATATTGTGTCTGCCTTTGAGTCAAAGAAGGGAATCAGACTGTCCGATAAAATGATTCATGTCAGGGACTGCGGAATTACCGGGCAGGACGCAGGCGGCTGGGGCGTTGTTCCGCTGATGTCTGCATATAAGCTTATTTACTATCTGGCCGCATTAAGGCAGCAAAACCTTGAGATGGCCACGCTTCGTCCGTCTCCGGTCTACGTCCTGTCTCCTGCCGCCGGAGGAGACCAGGTTGACCTGTCCAAGGTAAAAGACAAGATTGTAAGCGTAAGCGAAGACTCTCAGGTGTTTGGCAAGAGGAACTCTGTTGTGTTTTCGTCTATACCGGTTAGTGTCCAGACGCTGTTTGCCGACTATAAACAGCTGAACCTTGCCGGAGAAATCAATATAGCGCAAAAGGAACTTGCCATAGCAATAGGCCTGCCGGCGGAAATGGTATACGGCGGCGGCTCGCAGTGGACGGCGGCTTCTGCAAACATTAGAATGCTTGAGAAAAGATTTATATTTTTATACGATGCCCTTGACAGGATATGTGACAAGCTGTCGCTTGTCATAGGAAAAGTTATAAACGATAAGAATGTATCGATATCAACGGTCAAACTCAGGGTCCTGGACGATATGGCCATAACCAATGTGCTCAGCGGCCTTGCTTCACAGAACAGGATCAGTATGTCGACGCTGCTGGCAAGGCTTGGTCTCGATCTCGACGATGAAGTGGACAAGATTAAAAATGAGTCGAAGAAGCTCATTGAGCTGGACTCAAGCCAAATGAAGTCGAGGAGCGTGTACGAAAGAGAGCTGAGACAGGAAAACATGAGTGACGAAATAGCATTCGAGGCGGCAAAAAGACGTGAGGCCATAAGTGTTGGCCAGCCGATGCCGGAAAAACTGCCGCCCGGCGCGAGAGGATGACGGCAATCCAATGGCTCTCTTTAACCTTGGTGGAGTCCCGCTTTCCCCGCAGACGTTGAGCGCGTTGCTGGCGCTTCTTGGCGGCGGAGGCGGCGAGGGCGGCGAGGCGCTCACAGCCGAGATGCTCGGTAACGCTCTTTTTTGGGACTCCGTTACGCCAAAGGTGCACGTAAACACGGACAACCGCACTATCGGCCTTGGGTCGTCCGACGGCCAGACGTTTTTAAAGGTAAAGGACGGCGGCCTCACGGCGCAGCAGCTCGCTGCGAACATAAATGCGGTTACCAAAAGTTTTATTTCAGATAAAGTGGATGGGTTTGACTTACAGGATTTCTTTAAGGGGTTAGGGACCGACCAGAACGTCATAACGGTTTCCAATAAGTCTGCCGGGGCTCATGGTGCGTATTTATCAGATTTTGGCAACCTGTCTAACGCTCTTGATTATGTAATAGCCATGACAGGAGACTGGGTAATTGAGGTAGCCGGCGGCGATTACGTTATTCCTCTTGATAAAGAAATTCTTGACCAGAGGATTACCATAAAGGGCAGCGGTATTGATGTAACCTCTATAACGTACGCTACGCCAACCGACTATGGGATAGCGGTTAAGAGGACTTTGTCAAGCACTGTCCTTTTGATGAAAGACCTGACACTTCATATTGGCGCAAAGCCTGTCATTCGGTTCAGTGCCGACTGCACTCAGAATGGCGCTGAGATTTTGTACGATAATGTTAGAATGATTGCCGACGAGGCCTCTTCGGCCGCCGTGAACGCCTATGGTGGAAGTTCCGCAAATAAAATTACCCTGATCAACACAAGTGTTGACTTTAACGCAAAGGCTGGCTGTCAGTTCCAGTCCTCGGCAAACTCTTCTATTTATACAACATATGTTTTTAACAATCTGAGAGTTACGGGTGTTTCATCTGACACCCTGTACTTTATAACAGGTTTCCAGGACATAGTGGTTGATGTCTGTGATTTCTTTAACCAAAGACTATGCTTTTCAAAAGGCGCGGGCGACGGGACCGGCTATATAAGGAGCTCAAGCTTTTATGGGGTCTCGGTTATAAACAATGCGGACAGTGTTTCTTTGTTGGGGAACTTTGTAAAGTCGGTAACTGCTTACGCGACTAATAAAAATGTAACGAATTCTTCTCTGGTGGTTGGGAACAATGTCACCGCCGGCAGTAATACAAATATGGTATTTTCTACTTCCTCGGTCCTGGCTTTGGGAAACAGGGTGTCGGGAGTCTTGACGTGTTTTCTGTCACCCGTTGGTTTGGTGGCAGGCAATTATTATAGTGACAATATAAACAATGAGTGTAAGTTTGTGGATGCTTCGGTATCTGGTTCATTTTTGTCCGGTAATAGGGTTGGTGCAGTAAAATACTACCTTTACGCCCCTGCCGGAAAAGTTTATGTTTCGGGGGACTATGTAGTCTACTCGTATCTAAACCTGGTTTATTTAAGTGGGAGCAGCGAGGTTTATATGTCTGGTTTGCAGGGTACGGTGTGCCCAAAGTTTACAGGTGCGGGAGCAGGAACTGCCGTAGTCATCATGAAGAACTGCTCTTTCTCCGGATCAAATAGTACGTCCTGGTTTGGGAATGCAACAGCTATTAACAAGCTGGTTTTGGACAGTATAGACGTATCTGGTGTTTGTGGCGGAGGGCCTTGTGACGTATTGAATTTGACTACCAAGGTTACAAATGCAGAGATCTATAATTGCAGATTTCCCGCTCATTATGGGGATCCTGATTTGACTGGCGTTACGTTAAAAGCTCATAATGTTAATTTAGTGTTTGCTGATACCGGAGACGATGTTTCACACTGTGAGGAATATCAATATGGCTAAGTATCAGCATCAAAACCATGAGCGAATACTGAGGGATACTCATAACAGGGAAACCTGTCAGTGGGCAACTACCGGCGATAAAGAGGTAACAATTTTTTACGGGTATGTCCGGAAAGACGGCGGAGACTTTATATCGTGGGGATATGATAGCCCGGTAGGTACATCAATTGTAATAGATGCAACAGCGTCCGGGCTTAACGGGGCCGACTCAGTTCCGCTGAGCGCCGATACGGATTATTTCATTTTTATTCTTGACGATGGCGCAAATGCATATGGGTGGGTTTCAAAAGAATTTTATCCGCCTGCTTTACCGGGCGGGATGGTAAATTGTACAAATGTTGGATGGGTAAAAACTGATTCGTCAGGTAATTTCCTGGAGGCCGGGAATATTGCTGCAAGAGTGGAAGTTGATTCCTCTCCTTTCTCCGGAATTTTGGCGGGACTTACTTCTACCGCCCAGGGCGCCCTTGAAAGAATCGACGAAATGGCCCTGGACAAAACTGGCGACTCCATGTCCGGTGACTTTGATATGGACAGTCACAGTATTTTAAACGCGGTTCTTGATGGCGGAGGAGCATAATTTGAAAGTGTTGTTCTGGCCATATAGATTTGCTGACATGAAAGTATCATGGGCTGACCAGATGATATGGATAGCCAATGCGTTTAAATCTCATGGTTACGAAATTTTACGCAAGGATGATTTTATCTGTGAAGGCATGGAAGCGAATGTTTATGTACCGGAGCGCGATAGGAACGATATTGATTATATTGTTTACAATCACACCGACACATCAATGCTTGTCGGCAACATTGTTCCGGCAAAGCATACACTGTTTATGAAACCATCTGTCCCTACACCTTTGCATACATCGCTGGACACTATGGGCTACGGCCCGTATTCCGCTATTACATATGAAAAACCTGATTTTGAATTTATTCCTGATAATATTATACAGGATTATTTTGACACAAAAGTTACCGGGTGGATAAATAATAAAGTGACAAAGTGGAACGCGCACGTGTCGATAGATATCGAACTCAATGTATCCGATTATTATTTAGTGCTGGGTCAGTGCGGTGGTGACTCGGTTGTTAATCAATATGACTTCGGTAACTATTGGACAAAACTTGAGGCGGTGATTAAAGAGCTTATACGAGTTGATAATCGCGATGTTGTGGTAAAACTGCACCCGTATACTGATGGCATGGACGCTAAAGACCATAAATTTTCTGAGAATTTAATTAATAATTATAGTGCCATTGACGAACGGGTTCATGTCTATAATGGTAAAAGCAATATACATTCATTTATTCCCAATGCACGGTGTGTTTTTCTGGCAAATTCGGGCGCGGGGTTGGAAGTGATGATGCACCATAAACCAATGGTGACATGGGGCTACCCGGAATATCATTGGGTTACGTATGATTTACGGCATTTGGCAGATATAAAAAGGACATTAAGTCTGGACTGGTTTGATAGAAATAAGCAGGATAAATTCTTACATTGGTACACGGAAAAATATTGCTATTGTGACCGGGAAAGTTGTGCGAATCGGGTAGCGGACATTCTTGGAAAAATGGCAATACCCGTAAAAATGCCGGAAAGAACGGTTACGTCTAGAGCCATAGAGCGTCAAGAGGCAAGCGATATTGATAAAATAGATAAGTTTCATCGTGATCGTTATGAAATAGCAAAGAAGTATTGTGTGGATAAAGATGTTCTTGATATTGCCTGCGGCTGTGGGTATGGTAGTTCGATGCTAAGCGAAGTGGCAAAAACAGTTACCGGTTTTGATATAAGCGATCATGCGGTCGCTTATGCAAAAAAACATTGGCAGAAAGATAACATTAGCTACGATACGGCAGACTTGTCAAAAGAACTTAAATTGGATAAAAAATTTGATACCGTCGTATCATTTGAAACAATAGAGCACATAGACCAGCCAATAAAGGAGACACTTTTAAAACTATTATCCTGTGTTAAACCAGGAGGGCATTTTATATGTTCGTTTCCGTTAAACGAAAGACCAGAGATTAACTCCTATCATGTCCACTCCGAAATCGTGCCGGCTATTATAATTAAACATATTAGGGAATTTAATGATACTTCGCTTAACACCGCTTCACTTGTTAGCGGTGAGGTTCAGTTTGGTAAGGGAGGAAGAAAGTTTTATATCATGACTGTGAGGCTGTCATGAGATTAGAGGTAGGCGCGGGCAAAAAACCGACCGCTGGCTATACGCACCTGGATATATGTACAGGTAACGATATAGAGCTTGTATGCGCCTCATGGAAAATTCCAATCGAAGATAATTCGGTGGAAGAGGTGTATGCAAGGCATTTTTTCGAGCATTTGAGTCCGGATGAAGCCGGTAAGACATTAATTGAATGGAAAAGGATTTTAAAAGACGGCGGGCTGGTTCACATTATAATACCGGACATTACATACCATGCTGAACAATTATTGCTTGGTGGAAAATCAGAGTTTGTGGATGCTTCGAATTTCGACCATGCAATGGCAGGATTTTATGGGTGGTCAACCAAAGATGACAACATGCGACACAAATATGGATATACAAAATGTACGATTAAACAACTGTTTTTAGGACATGGATTTGATAATGTGCAATTTAAAGAATGTCGTAGGTGCGATATAGATCTGGTTGCTTATAAGGCAGGCATCTGATGGCGGTAACTATAAAATGGCGTAGGGATTTAGCGGCCAACTGGACAAGCGTTAACCCTGTACTTGCAACAGGTGAAGCTGGGTACGAAACTGACACCGGTCTGTTTAAGATTGGTGACGGTGCTACTGCTTGGAACGATTTACCATATATTAATACTGCTGGCGGTACAGGTCCAACCGGTCCAACCGGACCAATAGGACCTCAAGGTAATACAGGACCTACCGGTGCTACAGGTGCTGTCGGACCCACCGGTCCTATAGGATCTACCGGTGCTACAGGTGCTGTCGGACCCACCGGTCCTATAGGATCTACCGGTGCTACAGGTGCTGTCGGACCCACCG
>Ga0100403_1002492_pt1 | contig 14677 bp, 17 predicted proteins | sample CryGeymet201501t_FD_83663 | JGI IMG/M metagenome (GOLD analysis project Ga0100403, IMG submission 83663) | Groundwater microbial communities from Crystal Geyser aquifers in Utah, USA - Crystal Geyser metaG 2015-01t | ecosystem: Environmental > Aquatic > Deep subsurface > Groundwater | place...
ATTTTTTGTTTGCGGGATAAATGACACAATCCTACCTCAAAAAAAACAGCTAAAACTACTCAACAACTTAAATAAAATAAAAATTAAAAGTTTTAATAGTAATCATCATCAAATATATATCAACAACTATCTTAAAATAACTAATTTAATTAAAAGAATAGTTATAAATAATGGGATGCCCTCCTAAGTGAGTTATTATTTAAGATGACTAATCACTGATAATTCAGCTTGGCTTGTAACTTGCTCTAAACTTTTATCCGATCTGAAATTAAGCATTCGAGGGAATCGTAATGCTACCTGTGCAGAATGAGTAGGAGATTTTGTAATTTCATCGGCTGCTACCTCAATCACCACGACAGGTTTACAAAACACGTCTGGTAATAGATTTTTATGAATTAAGTAGTTTCCTGGTTTTACAGAAGTTTGATTTTCATCACATAATTTTTTCATTTTTTTGAGTTGCTCTTCTGTTAATCCTGTGCCAATTTTTGCAATTGTTTTTACCTTCTCATCTTTATCAATTACTCCGGCTAGCACAGCGCCAATCCCAAACTGACTTCTTTTGCCACGCCCTGCATAATATCCCATTACCACCAAATCTAATGTATCTGATAGTTTTCCTTGGCTGCCTTCTTCTTCTTTTATTTTCACCCAACTCCATCCTTTACGACCACTCACATAAATGGCATCGACCTTTTTCATAACAGCACCTTCAAGTCCAGCGTTCAGTTGTGCTTCGTGGAAGTTTCGGAGTTTGGTAGGATCGCTAGTAACGATATAATCAGTTTGTAAAAAGACTTCGTTTTTCTTAAAAATATTGTTTAATAAAGCCTTTCTTTCTCGCAGTGGTTTGTCTAAATATGACTGTTTATCTAGCTCTAAGATATCAAAAACATAAAAGCGAATCGGCACAGACAAGGCAGTCTGTTCAACATCATGCTTACGTTTGCGAGTCATAGTTTTTTGGAACTCAACAAGCTCACCAGTCTGAGGATCAAAACCAATTGCTTCACTATCCAACACACAAGAATCACATTTAAAGATGTCTATAGCTTCTTCTAGCTCAGGGAACATATGAGAAACATCTTCTAAATTACGAGTAAACGCTCTAATTTTTGCCCCATCCTTTGTTCTAGTAAAATGGATCTGAACTCTTAAACCATCAAACTTAGGTTCTGCATAAACCTCACCCATCTTAGCAATAATTTCTTCACTAGAATTAAGCCTAGAACATAGTGCTGGAACAACTGGAATGCCCGCTTCAACTGAAATTTTATCTAGCTCTTTAAATCTTTTATCTTGATCATCTTGGGGTAAATATACCTGAGCAATCTGACCTAGATCGGCTTTTTTTTGATAGGCTAATTCTATTTTTTTGCTTTCATCTTTACTTTCAGTTTTAGCCCAACTCAAAGCATCAATCATTGTCATTGTAGAGAAACCTAATCTCAGCTTTCCGATCACTATTCTGATTACGTACTTGGCACTGATCGGTTCTATTTTTTCTAAAAGAGAGACCAAGGCATCTACTTTTCTATCTTGAGATCCCACTCCACCATCCTCAGCAATTTTAACTAAACTGCTGAAAACCTGAGTGATAGTCAGCTCATCAAACATTTTATTGTCTGCTTGAGCAATTACTTCTTGGGCAACGAGTCCCAAGTCACCAACTTTTTTATATATTTTTGACACTTTTTGTAAATTTGAGTTATCTTCACTCACCTCTCCAAAAAAATCTGTCGCTTCCTGGGGACTGTCTGACTCAACTAACTTTGCCAATGCTCGCTGGACCATTTTTACAGACAAGTGAAACTCTTTTGACTCATAGGGCGGAACTAATTTTCCCTGCATTAAATAAAATGAGGTAACTATCTCCTCGTGAGAAAGTTTCTTAAACAAATCGGCTAACTGATAAGTCATCTCCAATCTAGCTGCTGTTTCTTCTAACTTTTGTAGAGATTGAGAAAATTCAAAAAAGGTCATATCTTGAGTTTACCATTATTCAGCCAGCTCATATCTGACACCTTTGGTAACACCTTTTTTCTTAATTACTCCTTTGGTGATCAGGTCTTTTAGATCTCTTAGAATTGTATCTACAGAGATATTTGGTAAAACTTTCTGAGCATCAGAAGAAGTAATCTGACCTTGGTTATTCACTAGTTCTAATAAGATAATTTGTCGTTCTGATAAGGCGACCTGAGTGCCTAACTCTTTCTTCAACTTTAAATCCTTGGAGAGTTTCATTACCTGATGTTTAACTTTATCAATCTCTAGAGCCAGTCCATAAGTAAAATACTCTAGCCAGTATGTTAGATCTTTCTCACCATCTTGCTGGACAGAAAGTAAAGCTTGGTAATAACGCTCTACATCAGAATCAAAATACTGCTCTAAAGAGAAAAATCGTTTGAAATCGTATCCAGAGTTATATAGTGATAGTGTTGCCATCGCTCTGGCAGTACGACCATTGCCTTCAATGAAAGGATGAATAAAAACAAACTGATAATGAATGATGGCTGCTTTAAAAATAGGGTGTAAGTTTGATGATTGAGGATTATTCACCCAAGATAAAAAATCTTCGACTAAAAAAGGTATTTCAAAAGAAACTGGAGGTCTAAAGACAATTTGACCATCTGTGGCTGACTTTACTACTACTTGTTTGTCTCTGAATTCTCCAATATATTTATCATCGATTAATCTTTGTAAGGTTAACGAGTGCAAAGTTTTTAAAGTCTTTTCTGAAAACAAGCCTTGAGAATTTAATGCATCTTGCTGATCTATCCACATCATCACATTGCGATAATTAAGCACTTCTTGAATGTCTCTGTCTCGAGCTAAAATACCAGTTTTCTCTGCAGCATCTTTGCTATCAACATAACCCTCTAGACTAACTACTTGCTGCGCTTGCTCTTTGGTTAACTCATTTCCTTCAATTTTTGTGCCATAGTGAATAGTTCTGAGACTAGCATCATTACGAAACTTAGCCTCCCACGATGGAACCAAGGGAGAATTATCAATCACAGCCTTTGCCGACTCAATTCTGGTCACATAGGTTAAAAGGTTGTTAGTAATCTGAAAATTAGGCTTATACACGATCTTTATGTAATTAATTACATCACACAGTATAAGTTATTTTTGCATAATTTGCATAGATAAAACTTGGTACAATATAGCTATGTCAAATATTGAAACACCAGAAAACCTCCAAGACCTACCCTTAGCAATTGTCAGAAATATGATTACTTTAGCCACCAGTGGCTTTGGGGTAGTTGTGGCCCTAGCATGGAATGAAGCTATAAAAAGGACTGTTAATGAATTTATCACTCCCTACTTTGGGGATGGCAGTGGAGTTGTTTCACTGGTTATTTATGCACTGACAATGACCATCTTAGCCGTACTAGTGACTATGCAACTCTCTCAAATTGAGAAAAGACTAGTTGACCTGAACGAATTAGTTAAACATGGGGTCAAAAAAGATAAGAATATAAACAATAAAAATAGACAGGATGACAAAAAAACCACATCAGCTAACTGAAAACACTAAATTACTTCATAAAGTGGCAATTATTCATCAGGGAGAAGTTTTAATATTAAAAAGAGCTTCAAAATCAAAGTCTCGTCCTAATAAATGGGACTTAGCCGGAGGTAACTCAGAATGGCCAAGTGGTGATAGACAAGGCCATGGGTTACACAAAGCAGATGTTGCAAGAGAAATAGATGAAGAAACTGGGATTAAAATATACGCAGAATCTTTTAACTACTCTGCCCTAACTTTCTTTGACACATTTTTTGATTCAAAGAAGCAGATTTTTACAATCATTTGTGGATGGAAATATAATCTCAAAGAAGATTTTGATAGAAACAGTATAAAAATTAGTGATGAGCATAGTGAAGTTAAATGGGTTAACCAAAAACAGCTTGAAGAAATAGACTTTGGAGGAGTTAAAGGAGAATTTGTTAAAAATATTTCTCTCTCAGGACTAAAAAATTAGGATAGTGATGTATAGATCTTAAAAAAGACTTTGATAATTTCTCAGACATTGTTACAATCACATCCTGAAGATATTAGATTTGATTGATGATTAATTAATAGAATTCTCAATATAATATATCTCACTTTTATATAACTAATGACAAATTCCACTACAACTAACCAAGGACTCTACCCTTCTAATCAATCTACCCAAAGCTCAACTGAGTTTTCTTTTTCTACAGCTGGATATAAACATATTACCAAACCTGGCTTAACAGAAAATACCATTAGAGAAATTTCTGATCTAAAAAATGAGCCCAAATGGATGCTTAATATTAGACTGAGAGCATTTCAGCAATATCAGTTTTTACACACGCCCTCATGGGGAGCCGATCTCTCTGGGATTGATTTTGCAAATATCCGTTACTTCCTCCGTGCTTCTGATGAAAAACCTAGTTGGGATGATGTTCCCCCAGAAGTTAAAGAAACATTTGATCGTCTCGGAATTCCTGAAGCTGAAAGAGATGTCTTAGCTGGCGTAAAAGCTCAATATGATAGTGAAGTTGTTTATGGATCACTCAAATCAGTCTGGGAAAAAGATGGAGTCATTTTTCTTTCTATGGACGAAGGTCTAAAAAAATATCCTGATTTAGTCAAAGAATATTTTGGGAAAGTCATTGCTAGTAATGATAATAAGTATGCTGCCCTAAATACTGCTGTTTGGTCTGGAGGATCATTTGTCTATATTCCCAAAGGTGTTGATGTAAAAATGCCTCTCCAAACATACTTCAGAATCAATGCAGAATTATCTGGTCAATTTGAAAGAACGCTAATTATCGTTGATGAAGGTGCAAAAGTTCACTATGTAGAAGGTTGCACAGCGCCTAACTTCTCCTCTACTTCTCTTCACTCAGCAGTCGTTGAAATTCTCGTCAAAAAAGGAGCAACTTGCCAATACACCACTGTACAGAACTGGTACAAAAATATCTACAATCTAGTGACAAAACGTGCTTATGTCGAAGAAGAAGCAAAGATGATTTGGACTGACTTTAACATGGGCAGTAAAGTCACGATGAAATACCCTGGATATATTTTAGCTGGTAAAGGAGCTGTTGGAGAAACTCTCTCAATGGCTCTGGCTGGGGAAGGACAACACCAGGATACCGGCTCAAAAGCGATTCATTTAGCCCCATATACCTCATCAAATATAGTCTCAAAGTCAATTTCTAAAGGTGGGGGTAGAGCAAGCTACCGAGGCTTAGTCAGGATTGCCCCTGAAGCTTATGGCTGTAAGTCATCAGTCATTTGTGATGCCTTAATTCTAGATCCTGAGTCTAGAACAGACACATATCCGACTAATATCATTGATAATAATGATGTAGAAATGCAACACGAAGCAACTGTTAGTAAAGTGGGCGATGATCAACTTTTCTACTTAATGTCTCGTGGGATCAATGAAGAAAAAGCCAAAAAAATGATCGTTAATGGCTTTATCGCTGATTTAGTCAAAAAACTGCCGATGGAATATGCCATTGAAATGAATAGATTAATTGATCATGAAATGGAAGGAAGCGTCGGCTAATGAAAAAATCTATTTTAAAACTACAAACTATTATTATTGATAAAGATACTAACTATATTATTAAAAAACCAGGTAACTATGCTTTTGAGATAGTTACTGAGGGAATTAATCTAGATATTTTTTCTGCTCTTCAAGCTAAAGGAGATAAAACTGTTGAGTTAAATGTATTGGTTCATCATCAAGTACCAAACACCACTGCCCAGACAACTTTAAAAGCAGTTGGCTACGATCAATCAACATTGGTGATGAAAGCTAAAATTTTAATTGATCCAGGTTGTCATCAGACAGAATCATTTCTAACTGAAAGAGCTCTCCTTGTCTCAAAAGATGCTCATGCCCTAGCTGTGCCAGATCTAGAAATTTTGACTGATGATGTCAAATGTTCTCATGCTGCCAGTGTCACAAAAATCCCAGAAGAACAGATTTTTTACCTAACTAGCCGAGGTATTTCTAGAAAAAGAGCAGAAGAAATGATTGTAAATGGTTTTTTAAAAATGAAGTAATAAAAACTTAAGGATGGAAAATCTAGTCAGTCTCTCCTTTGTCTGGGTCTAAAAATACTCTAAACTAACTTACGAATAAATAGCTCTCGGTGATGAATCGTTGGACCATACTTCAAGATAGCTTCTCGATGCACTCTAGTACCATATCCAGCATTTTTCTCCCATTCAAAGTCTGGAAACTCTTCACCAATTTCCCTCATCAAGCAATCTCGATAATCTTTAGCAATAATACTAGCTGCTGCAATTGAGTAAGCTTTAGAGTCGCCCTTAACTATGTAGTCAATAGGACTAGAAATATCCAGAGGTTCTTTAAATGGTAATCCATCCATTATAACCTGGTGATATAAGTCAATATTAGCTAAGCAATTATTAATTGCATTTCGAATAGCACCGACAATACCTAGCTCATTTATCTGCTCAACAGTTCCCACTCCAATCGCAAACCTTAGTCCACTCCCTTTTAATTGTTTAGCCAACAGGGGATGTTTATTCTTTGGGATTTTTTTGGAATCTTTAACACCTTCAATCAATTTACATTCCGGAGATAAGATTACTGCACAAGTAACTACTGGCCCAGCCAATGGACCTCTGCCCACTTCATCAATCCCAGCAACCATTTTCTTTCCTTGATTCCAATATTGTTGTTCAAAGGAAAAGTCTAGGTCAGTATTTTTCATTATTAGTTTAATTATCCTTCTCCCCAACCCTCCACTTAGGATTTCTGTCTATTTTCCCTAAATCAGCTGGTTTAATGATAAAATCACCTCTCTCAAACTTCTTGGCAGCAACCAGCCCAATCATGGCCGCATTATCTCCGCATAGCTTACTTGAATATGGGGCTTTAAATTTAATGCCATACTGATTTGCTTTAAATCTTAATATTTTTCGCAAAGTAACATTGGCAGCCACTCCTCCACCCAACCACAGTTCTTTAATATTTTCATTTTCCAAAACTTTTTCCAATTTATGTAAAATATGTCTAAAAACTCCATGTTGAGCGCTTGCACAAATATCATAGATAGTTTGCTTATCCAAACCCTGCTTACCTTCAATGGTGGCTTCTTGCTTAAGCTTTATCACCAAGTTTCGAGCAAATGTCTTTAGTCCTGAGAAACTCAGGTTATAATCTTTACTCTGTGTCATTGGCAGAGGAAATTTAAAGCGGTTCTCGTCACCTTTCTTGGCAAATTCTTCTATCACTGAGCCCGCTGGATATCCCAAATAAACCATCCTCCCAATTTTATCTAAGCACTCACCTGCCGCGTCATCGATGGAAAAGCCAATTCTTTCATAATTTCCGAAGTTTTTAATGAGAACAAAGTCAGTGTGTCCTCCAGAGACAACAACACCTAAAACTGGGAATTTTATTTTTGCTGCTCTTTTAGGATCAATGTCATCAGATTGTTTATTCTTATTCTCAGCCTTCTTAGAAATACTATTTCTTTTTGCTAAAGGTGAAAGAAGATGCCCTTCAATGTGGTTGACAGCAATAAATGGCTTTTTAAACTCAATAGCTAAGTCTTTGGCTTTGTTTATCCCCACTTCTAAAGAAGGCGCTAAACCTGGACCGACAGTCACCCCAATTGCTGTAATATCCTTCATTTTTAATCCAGCTCTTTTTAGAGCATGCTTGACTGTGGGATCAATATTTTCTCGATGAGCTTGCTTTGCCACTGTCGGAAATACGCCTCCATATTGCTTATGCAAATCAACTTGTGAAGCGACAATGTTAACTAGAACAACTTCTCCTCTGACTATCGCTACTGAAGTATCATCACAAGAGGTATCAATTGCTAAAATAATTGGCTCGATTTTTTCAACTTTTCTTGAGCTCATATCTCTCTGATCTTTAATTCTCTATTACCAGCTTGATTTTCACTAATTAGGATTTTAATCAACTTTGTTTGCAAATCATCTCCAACAAACTGATTGATTTGATCCCACCATTCTACAATAATGACATTACCTGGCTGAATTATTTTGAAAAAATCTAATCGTTCCAATTCTTCTTTTGAATTGATCTTCCAGAAGTCTAAATGATACATCTTTCCAGAAAAATTATGACGAATATAGTCGTACTCATTAACGTATGAATAAGTAGGAGAAGTAATGATACCTTCAATCTGTAAAAACTCCGCAATTCCTTTAGCAAAAATTGTTTTGCCAACTCCTAAATCCCCGTCTAGGCCAATGACTAAACCTCTCTTTTTAACTTGATTCCAATTCTTCAATATTAATCTTTTGGCAATATCTTTAGTTTCTTGCTCACTGCTTGAAATGAAATCAACTTCACCTTGGTCAATTTTAACAGCACTTTCAATATCTCTGTCTCCCTGCCTAACTGTCATCGGAGCTGACATGGTTGTGTCAATGATCGTTGAAGGCTTGTTATGAGTTAGTTCACCAACATCAATGATTAAATCAATCAGTTTTATTTGTTTTCCTGATAGATTATTTAAAATATCGTCAACTGCATAAGGTCTTTTTTTACCTGAAGAGTTGGCTGAAGTTGCTGTTACAGGACGATTAAATGCATTAAGAAAATCTAGCACTAACGAATAATCAGGAATTCTTACTCCAAGTGTACCAAATTCTGATTCTACCCCCTGAGCAGTCTTGCCCTTGGATTTAGAGATAACAGTGAAAGGACCAGGGAGAAATGTCCGATAAATCTCTAAGGCAGATTGATTAATCTCTACATATTGCTCTGCCATTTTTTGATCTGGAACAGCAATCGAGAGAGGTTTCCCCTCTCTTCTTGACTTATAGCTAAGTAGTTTGTCTACAGCCTTTTGGTTAGTGGCATCGACCCCTGCCCCGTAAGTAGTTTCTGTAGGAAAGATCACTAATCCTCCCTTTGACAGAGTTTGGACGATCTTATCAATGATATTTTTCTGATTAGTGTTTTTTATCGAGATAATTTCCATGAGATACTATTATAACTTAATTTGTTATAATTCCAGGGAAAGAAAGACAAAAAAATGCTCAACCCAATGATTAAAGCAACTACCTCTACGCCTCTCACAAAAGAAGAGACTGAAAAACTTTACTTTTCTTTATATTTAAAGAATCGCAAAGTTGAACAAATCTCTGAGCTAATGGATGAAGTCCTGTTGTGGCCTGAAAAAAATCTTAAAGCATGGTCAAAAAAATATTCACCAGAAATCCAAGATATGTTAGACGATCTATTAGATGATGCCATTGAAGTATTTAATGGCGTAACATTAGATAAAGAGTTAATGTCTGTCTTTGCAGAATTTACCGAGAACTTAAAAAATGTTACTAAACAAATCCACAGCGTGATTATCACTGATAGTCAGATGGATGCCTAAAAAAGTCCGCTTTATGTTTATATCTGGGCTTTGTATAATGTATTATTATGGAATTTGATAGACTCGTAGTATCCTTTCTAGTAGATGAGGTCGTTGGCGGCTTCTTTATTTCTGTACCACCAGGTCATGTTGCCTGTGTCTATGATAGGGGCAAAGGGGTTCTACCTCATGTCTGGGGACCTGGTCTTCACCTTAAAATTCCTTTCTGGCAGGTTGCTAAACTATTTAATGCACAAATGATTGAGTACTCTATCAAAGATGGCTTTGATATTTCTAAAAATAAAGAATCATTGGGTGACTCTCCAGTCGAAGTCAGCACAAAAGATAATCACGACATCTCAATCGAAGGTTCCGTCCTTTTCAAAATTGATAAAAAGAATGCTCCAGAGCTGTGGGAGAACATCGGGGAAGACATGATCTCAAAAGTTGTTAGACCATTTTCCAGAAGCAGGATCAGTGCTGTATTTTCAGAGTTAACCCTAGATCAGATCAAAAAGAACCGCTCAGAAGTAGAAAAAATTGTTAAAGAAGATATTAACCACTATTTTAAAGATAGAGGTCTTGATTGCGAAGGATTCCTCCTGGCAAACGTAAAAGACATTAGTGGTCATCAGTCAAAACCAATTCTTGAGGTAAGTGAAGAATAGCCTTATAACTTAAACTCTCCCTTGACTTTAAATTAGCAGTCGATTAGTATAACTGCTACTGTTAGCTCACAAACTTATTTGCTAACACAAAATATTACATTGTAATAAGTTATTTATATCAAGGAGAATTATGTCTTATCTCTCAATCAAAAAAATTACCCCACTAGCTGGCTATGTCTTAGTTGAACCAGCTGAAAGTGTTTCACAAACAAAATCTGGAATCTATATCCCAGGCAATGAGAGTGAAAAACCTCAACATGGCACAGTTATTGCTGTTGGTGATTCTATCTGGGAATCTGGAGTTAAAGAAATTTCTAGCCCAGTTAAAGCAGGTGATAAAGTCATCTATAAAAAATGGGGAGGGAATGAATTTAAAGTTGGTGATAAAGAATACATGTTCATCAAATTTGAAGACTTACTTGCTCAAGTAAAGTAACCAAAACAATCGTTAACAATTATTTATAAAATTAAAAATAAAGAAATAAACTTACACATATGCCAAAACAATTAATTTTTTCTGATGATGCAAGACAAAAAATGCTCTCAGGTATTAACCAATTAGCAAACGCCGTTACTACAACATTAGGCCCAAAAGGTCGCAATGTTGCCATTGATAAATCATGGGGTGCTCCAACTGTATTACACGACGGAGTCTCTGTTGCCAAAGAAATCACCCTCGAAGACAAGTTTGAGAACATGGGTGCTCAACTAGTCAAAGAAGCTGCTTCTAGAACTAATGATGCCACCGGAGATGGCACAACTACTGCCACTCTCTTAGCTCAACAAATCAGTGTTGAAGGAATGAGACTGGTCACCGCCGGTTCTAATCCAATGTTAATGAAGAGAGGAATTGACCAAGCAGTTGAAGCTGTGATCACAGAAATTAAAAGACTAGCTAAACCAGTCAAAAAATCAGACTGGGAAAAAGTTGCCACTATTTCAGCACAAAATGAAACTATTGGTAAGAAAGTTGCTGAAGCTTTAAACCTGGTTGGCAAAGACGGAGTTGTTGAAGTTGAAGAGGGTAAAACAATGGAAATCACTATTGATCACAAGGAAGGGATGGAATTTGATAAGGGCTATGCCTCTCCATACTTTGTCACTGATAGCGAAAAGATGGAAGCAGTCATGGAAGACGCTCATATCTTAATCACTGATCAAAAGATCTCAAACATGCAGGATCTTCTGCCAATTCTAGAAAAGATCATGACCGTCACTAAAAAATTTGTCATCATTGCTGATGATGTAGAGAGTGATGCTCTAACTGGCTTAGTCGTTAACTCACTCAGAGGTGCATTTAAAGCACTTGTAGTTAAAGCGCCTGGTTTTGGTGACAGAAGAAAAGAAATGCTTGAAGATATTGCTATCCTGACTGGAGCAAATGTTATCTCTTCAGAAAAAGGGATGGATCTTAAAGAAGCTGGCTTAGATGATCTTGGTCGCGCTGACATGATCAAATCTGGCAAAGATTTCACTAGAATTGTCGGAGGTAAAGGTAAAAAAGCTGATGTGACTGCTAGAGTTTCTCAGATTGATGCCTTGATTAAGGAATCATCTTCTGACTTTGACATTGAAAAGTTCCAAGAAAGAAAAGCTAAACTCACTGGTGGCGTAGCCGTTATCCAAGTCGGTGCCTACTCAGAAGTTGAGATGAAAAATCTCAAAGAAAGAGTAATTGACGCTGTAGCTGCAACAAAGTCAGCATTAGATGAAGAATATGTTGGGGTTATCCCAGGTGGTGGGATTACTTTAATTAGAGCAGAAAAAGCTCTAGAAAAATTAAAAGGTAAAAATAGAGATGAACAAGCAGGAATTGACTTAATCAAAGCAGTTCTTGATATGCCACTGAGAAAACTTGCCGAAAACTCCGGTGAAGATGCTGGCTGGGTAGTTGGTCAAATTAAAGCACAAGATAATCCAAACTTTGGATTTAACGCTTTAACTAATCAAAATGAGGACCTGATCAAAGCAGGAGTGATTGAACCAGCCAAAGTAGCTATTGAAGCCCTTAAGAATGCCGCTAGCGTTGCTTCTATGATCCTAACAACCGAATGTTTGATTACAGATATTCCAGAAGCAGAAAAACCTGCAATGTCTCCGATGGGTGGTATGCCAGGGATGATGTAAGATTGTTAGAAAAAATAGATTATAAAAAAGATAAGCTCGGGCTAATTAGCTCGGGCTTGTTTTTTATTTTGCAACACTTAAACAATTCAATCCTGCTGAAATGCACTGGAGTTCAGACACGGTTCAAACATCATTCAAAATTGGACTAAAAAAATTGATCAATCAGCTTAAAAGCAACTTATTTTTTTATTTTAGACTATTAAATTTCGCTGGTTTCAGGTATACTGCACTTGAAGATGTATAATTGGAACACCGACATTACCAGACTAAAAAAAGATACTGAGCAGTATGAAAAATTTATGTTGGAGCAACAAATTAACTTTGGTCTCAATAACAACAAACTTTCTCTAAAAAAACTTAAAAAACATTGGAATCAACTTCATATTGACACTGCAAAGAAAAGCTATTTAGAGGATATCATATGGATTCAATCTTAACTGAGCAACAAAAAGTGGCTCTTAAGTTAATTTCAGGAACTGAATTAGCTCATCATTTTTACTTCGGTGGAGGCACAGCCTTGTCACATTACTATCTGCAACATAGGTTTTCTGAAGATCTGGACTTTTTTAGCCAAGAAGAATTTGATCCACAAATTATAACAGTTACACTAAAAAGATTGCAAAAAAAACTTGGTTATAAATCATTTGACTACCAAAGTAGCTTTAATCGGAATCTATATTTTTTGCGTTTTAAAGACGACTATATTCTCAAACTTGAGTTTACCTATTATCCTTTTCAACAGGTTGAACAACCAAAAAAGATCGATGGCATTTTAGTCGATAGCGTAATTGACATTGCTACTAACAAATTATTCACTATTTTACAAAAGCCACGTGGTCGAGACTATTTTGATCTTTACCATATCATTCAAAAATATAATTTTAATATTGAAGACTTACGAATGAAAGCAAAACTTAAATTTGATTGGCACGTTGACCCACTCCAATTAGCAAGTAGGCTATTCGAAATAGATAACCACTTGGATGATCCGATCATAAATAAAAACCTTAACAGAAAAACTATAAGTAAATTCTTTAAAACTGAAGCAAAAAAAATGAAAGGTGAGATTTTAGAATAAAGATTAAAATGAGATCAAGTGTAAATTGAAACTAAAAGTAAAATACCAAACAAATATTACAAGAAGCATTCAAAGATAATTTACCTCAAAGCCACTAACCCATAATTCATCTTCACTCCACTACCCTCTTTTCTGTATGAATAAAACCAATCATTTTGATGGGCAGTACAAAAGCCACTATCAATCGCAAAATTTAATTGACCATCTAATTCTTTTTGGATTTGCTCGATATTCTTAGCTCTGAGATCATAATGCTCATCTGTCTCTCTATTGATTTGATAACAATCATTGCAAATCCTTGGGCCTAACCAGATTACCCAGCCCTTATCTAATTGCCTCTCTTCCTTGAAGTGGTTTAGAACCTTTTGAATGATCTGGCTCTCTGTCCCCACTCTACCAGCATGAACGGCTCCAATTATTCCAGTCTGATGATAAAAAAGAATTGGATAACAATCAGCTACTTTAATCACCAATACTTTATTTTTTTGATCAGTAAAAATACCATCAAGATCATCAAAATAAATAATCTCCTGTTGATTATCAGTTAAATTAACATAATTTGAAATATCTTTATCAAAAAATAAAAAGTGATCACTGTGGGTTTGAATCATCCTTAAAATTTGATGATCTATAAACTCAGTCTCTAAAGTTTCATCTAAATGTTCGTCTTTCCCTAAGAAAATTGACTTGACATGCTGTTCTGGTAATAGATTCTGTAGTTTCATGCTTTAAAATGTTTAGTGTGCTAATCTCTCAAATCTACCATAAATACCAGATTCCCAAAAACCTACAAAGACACATGTTGGAAGTGGCCGCTGTCGCTTCATACCTAGTAGATAATACTGAGAATGATAAAGTGGATAAACAGACAGTTGTTGAAACTGCTTTGCTTCATGATATGGGTAATATTGTTAAATTTAAGGACTTTATTTCTCCTCAGATGAAAATGGGAGAAGACTATTGGCGAAAAGTACAAAAAAAGTTTATTCAAAAATATGGAGAAAGTGCTCATCAGGCAACAATTAAGATCATTAAAGAAATTAATCTAGTTAATGAAAAATCTGTTATAAACTTATTAGAAAAAGTCGGTTATACAGCCATTATTAAAAATGGTTATATCTCACTTGAATCTAGGATTTGTGATTATGCAGATATGTGTGTCTCTCCCCTAGGCATTGTTGGCTTTAACAAAAGAATTGAGGACTTATTAGAAAGATATAATTTAGATTTAAATGATCGGGGTACTAAAATTAGACACGATAATTCTCTAGAATTACAAAAAAGCATACAGACTGACTTAAAAAATATACCTAAACAAGACTTTAGTGATTTAATTAAATCACTATCAGAGTATGATATTTCTCTCAAGGTCTGATATAATTAGAGCCTTGTAACATGCCAAGGTAGCTCAGTTGGTTAGAGCATCGGATTCATAAAC
>Ga0100403_1002493_pt1 | contig 14668 bp, 9 predicted proteins | sample CryGeymet201501t_FD_83663 | JGI IMG/M metagenome (GOLD analysis project Ga0100403, IMG submission 83663) | Groundwater microbial communities from Crystal Geyser aquifers in Utah, USA - Crystal Geyser metaG 2015-01t | ecosystem: Environmental > Aquatic > Deep subsurface > Groundwater | place: USA...
CCGTGAGGTTTCGATTCATGACTATAATGTTGTCATATTAGACTCTTCGAAGGACAGTTAAATTTCTATTACGAACTGATTAAGCTGTCTTAAAGTATGTGTCGGTTGCGATGGCAATCTAAATCCATGAATGACGGTAATCTAATCATTTTAATTAGATTTTCATCAAACCCCCACGGAAGTTTAATGATTTGTGGTAGGACAATCGGGGTACAATTTTTAGAGATAGGATGTGTGGAACACATTTGTTCGTCATGCAATTTTTGGGGGTTGAATGTATTTTGCTTGGTTTAAAAGAACCTTCTTAGTGGTGCTAAGTATTTTTTTATTGTCTGCGGGGTCTTCTCCAGTCTTTGCGGGAAAAAAGAAAAAGGGATCAAAGGCAAAACCTGAGACCCAATGTAAGATTGAAAAACCAGCCTATTGTCCTAAACAACCGAAGACATCAGTGTCTAACAAAAGTGTCTTTTATGATTCTCACGAAAACGCTCATAAGAACAAGGACCGTTGTCTTAGAAGAGCCCAAGACTATTTTGGTTGGTGCGGTTATAGTTGGGACGAGGAAGTAAGGGCTACTTTTATTAAAGGTACTAAGGTCGTCGATTCAAAAGTAGCAAAACGAAAGAATATCTCTATCGTTGAACTCCAAGGATCCGGCCGGAGAAAGTTGCCGAGGGGCTTGTTCGGGACGAATGTGATAGCGCCCAAAGATAAGAATAGCGATTATCAAGAGTATGGAGCGCAAAAAACCTTCGAGAATTTAAAACTTGAGTCATTAAGGTTTCCTGGAGGCGGTGTTTCTCAAGAGTATCTCTGGAAGTCCAACTGCATGATTGACCTTCAAGCCCTTAACAAAAGTCAGCAAGAAGGCAAGAAGACCAATGTCATTGGTAAGGAGCTGGGTAGTTCCGTTGAAAAACTGCGAAGAGAAGGCTGTGAAAAGCTTCATGATAGATTTGATGTGCCAGCGAACAATGCCGGACTAACGAGTTCAGAATCTTTTGTCAGTTGGTTGCATGACCGAAATCCGAACGCTGAGGCTACTTTTGTTGTAAATGTTGATTCGGGAAGTTATGAGAACAAGCTCCATCAATATGCAGTTTATGCTGGAGAATGGTTTGAACATATCAACAAGTTCGTGCATGAGCAGAACAAATCGCTACCAGATGGCGCAAAGATGAAAGCAGTTTTGAATTGGGAGATAGGTAACGAGATCTATCTTCAGAATGGTATTACGGTTCCTGCTCGGAAGTATGCGCGTATCTTTAAAGTCTATCAAGACCGCATCAATGAAGTTGCGGCAAAATTAAAGAAGAAGGGAATGTTGGCGCAATCAGCTGTTGTGAATGTGGTTCCAATCGGTCCCTCTGAGCCCAATAAGGTTGGTTTTGCAGATAAAATCACCGAAAAAGGCTACAAAAAATACTTGGAGCTGAGTCTTGAAGTACGAAAGTATTGTAACGGATCTGACGATGGTAAAGATCGTTTTTACGAAGCTGCTCGAGACGAATCTAAGTTGCCGGGCATTAAAAAATACAAAATCAGCACCACGGGAAGATTTGATTCAAAGGGTAAGTTTATTAGCTCCGACCCTGGGATATTTGATGAGAATGGTGAGTTTAGGCTTCATACTCTAGATGAACGGCGCAATGCCGGAAACTGCGGTGGCTTTCGTCGGGATCCAGAAGGGGTTATCGGTTTCTACAATATGGGATCGAGCGTAGGTGATCGTGGTAAAGATTACAATAGGGCTTGGTGGGATGTTGTGGGAGAAGAGCTTCGAGGCCGAGAAGTGAATCTGATCTCAGCTCATATTTACGACAACATGAGGGTGCGAGGCGGAAAAGTGAACTTTGAAGGATCCGTGTTTCGGGCTAATGAGCTCAAGCAAACGGCTGCCCTGCTAAAGAGCAAGGGAGTCAAAGGCAATCTAAGACACATGATCACAGAGTGGAATGTCGGTTCTCCTGCGAATAAAGCCATGACCTATCGAGAACATGTGGCCAATATTTTTGAACAACTCAGTTCGTACGCCTATGTGGGCGTCGAACATGCTCAGTTCTGGCCGATGAGAATCGATGGAAGTATGCACACGCTACTTGATTTTAAGACTAAAGCCATTAAGCCAGCTGGTAACCTTATTAGCATGCTCAGCAGATACAGTTATCCTGTTCTTAACCCTGTGCTGTCGAAGGATGGGGATCTAGTCAGTTTGGGCACGGAATCTTGGAGTGGAAAAAATAGTCGTGTGTTTATGATGAATAAGTCGGCGACGTCTAAGAGAGTCGTCCTCAAAACACCAAACCGTCAAAAGTGCTTGAGGGTGTATAGGCTCAACGTAGCAAATGATCAGAAAGATACTCAATCAGCAGTCGTTGAAGTGCCGGGTAGTTCGGCATTGAAAAATCGGGCTGCTGGGCTTTGTGAGGTCCAGCTCGATCCGAAGCTCATCTACGTTGTGGAATCCAATACCTAGACTGTCATGTGCATAGACTGGCGGGCTATGCTGAGGCCTGATATCACTTAACGTATGCGCATGCCATCGTCCGCGAGGGTGTTTCTCGAAATGATGAGACGCATGATCTCGTTGGTTCCCTCAAGGATTTGGTGGACGCGTAGATCGCGCATGATGCGTTCTACGGGGTATTCTTTGGTATATCCGTAACCACCGAAAAGTTGGATGGCATCATTCGCGACTTGAAAGCCTAGGTCTGTTGCGAATTTCTTGGCCATCGCACAGTAGGTTGTGGCATCGGGATCATTGTTGTCGAGCTTAAAGGCTGCGAGTCGAATCATATTTCTTGAAGCAACAACGTCTGAAACCATGTCTGCAAATTTGAACTGCAAAGATTGAAAGCGATTGAGTTCTTTTCCGAATTGCTTGCGCTCACCCATATAGCGGTGAGCGGCTTCGATGGCGGCTTGTGCGCCTCCAACGGAGCATGTTCCGATGTTGATGCGTCCGCCGTCAAGGCCCTTCATCGCGATTTTGAATCCGTCGCCTTCTTTGCCAAGTAGGTATTCTTCTGGGATTTCCACGTTTTCTAAATTAACAATTTTTGTGGGTTGAGAATTCCAGCCCATTTTCTTTTCGTTGGCGCCGTAGCTGATGCCTTTGCTGTCTGCTGGTACGACGAAGGCGCTGATGCCCTTAGGTCCTTCAGCTCCGGTGCGTGCCATAACCACGAGATAATCTGTGGCTCCCGCGCCAGAGATGAAAGCTTTGGTTCCGTTGAGAACATACTTGTCGCCTTTTTTCTCAGCTGTTGTGCGAAGGCTTGCGGCGTCTGATCCTGATCCAGGCTCAGTGAGTAAGTAAGACCCGAGTTTTTGTCCTGAAGCGAGTGTGGGAACAAGCTCTTTGCGAGTTTCTTCGGTTCCAAAAGCGTCCACCATCCAAGTCACCATGTTGTGAATTGTGATGTAGGCCGTTGTGGAGATACAACCTTTGGCGAGTTCTTCGAAGATGATCGTGGCGTTGAGTCTTCCGAGGTTCATTCCGCCCACATCATCGCGAGTGTAGATTCCGCAGAATCCCATTTCGCCCGCACGCTTAATCACGTCGATAGGGAAATGTTTTTCCTCGTCCCATTTGCCTGCATTCGGCGCGAGTTCGTTTGCGGAAAAATCGCTAGCTGCTTGTTGGAAAGCAAGTTGTTCTTCATCAAGGTTAAAATCCATTCATCCGTCTCCTTCGGTATCCGATACCTATATATGGCACCTATTGCAGTTTGATGGTCATGTTGGCTTCGGCGTCGGCGATGTCTTCTTCGAACCAGCGGGCTGTGACAGTTTTGGTCTCGGTGTAGAAACGTACGGCTTGCTTGCCGTAGGCGTGTTGGTCGCCGTAGAAACTACCCTTCCAACCTGTAAAGCTGAAGAAGGGAAGTGGCACAGGAATCGGAATGTTGATGCCCACTTGGCCGACTTCGATTTCATGTTGGAATTTACGGGCAGCAGCGCCGCTTGATGTAAAGATGGATGTGCCGTTGCCGTAGGGGTTGGCGTTGATCATCGCAATCGCGTCGTCGATGTTGTCCACAGCGCTTGTGAGAAGCACGGGGCCGAAAATTTCTTCTGTGTAAATGGTCATGTCAGGCTTCACGTTTGTGAAGAGAGTGGGGCCGACCCAATTGCCCTTGGGGTATTTGTCGTGCTTGTAGCCGCGACCATCGAGCTCGAGAGTGGCGCCTTCTTCAACTCCTTTTGTGATAAGACCTTCTACGCGCTCTTTCGCAGCTTTTGTGATGAGAGGTCCGTAGCCAGCACCTTCTTCGTCCCAAGCGCCAGGCTTAGCTTTCGCCATAGCTTCTTTGAGCTCTGGAATCCATTCCTTGGATTCTCCGACAAACACTGCCGTCGAGATCGCCATACAACGTTGTCCCGCAGCTCCGCAAGAAGCTCCGACGAGGGCGCTGATAGTTTGGTTCTTGTTGGCATCAGGCATGATGATCATGTGGTTCTTTGCGCCTGCAAAAGATTGCACGCGTTTTAAATTCTCAGTTCCCTTGCGGTAGACGTATTGTCCAACGGGGACAGATCCCACAAAGCTAATGCCTTTGATCTCTGGCTCATTGAGCAAGAAATCCACTTGCTCTTTACCGCCGTGAATGACGTTGAGCACGCCCTTGGGGAAGCCTGCTTCATGGAAAAGTTCAGTGAGCATGTTGGGGGTCATGGGGTCGCGCTCTGAAGGTTTCAAGATAAAAGTATTTCCGCAGGCAATGGCCATTGGATACATCCACAGAGGAATCATTGCAGGAAAGTTAAAAGGAGTGATCCCCGCATACACACCCATAGGTTGCATGTAGGAGTAAGAGTCGATTTTGCGAGCAACGTTTTCAACAGTTTCACCCATCATGAGTGAGGGAATGTTGCACGCGTGTTCGATGACTTCGATACCGCGCCAAACATCGCCCATGCCGTCTTCAAAAGTTTTGCCATTTTCCTGGCAGAGAACTTTGGCGATGTCTTCTTGGTTTTCTTTGACGAGTTGCTGATACTTGAGGAAGTAACGAGCACGTTGAGGCGTTGGGACTTCCTTCCAAGTTTTGAAAGCCTCGCTAGCAGCGGTCATGGCTGCTCGCATTTCTTCTTGGGTGGCGTTTGGAACTTGGGCGATCACATCTTGTGTGGCCGGGTTCACAACATCCATGTAGTTCGTAGATTTTGATTCGAAGAATTCTCCGTTGATATAGAGTGGAATTTTTTTAGTCATAACAAGACTCCTTCTTAGTGCTGGTGGGGAGGGCGTGCCGTTCCCGATCAGGCTTGAAAAGTTCTAGCATAGCTGCGGCGCTTGCCAAATCGGGGTTAAAAATGGGGCGAGGTGCGTTCTGAACTATTTGACGCAAGGCGGCCGTGAGCCGGCGATCTTGGGAGGATGGGGGAAATTAGCTGTGTCTCGAATCCTTGAAGCATTTGAGGGGTGGGTGGATAGAAACTCGGGAGGATTGGCGCCGCCTGCAGCCGCTGCCATCTTCTGCCATAGAGCAGTCGCGGCTCTTGTGTCGAAGCCCGCTTTTGCCATGTATTGCTGGCCTAGGTAGTCGGCTTCGGATTCGTGCTTTCTACTGAAAGGCATAATGACCCCAAACCTTGCTCCAAGTCCAAGTCCTGCCATGAGCAAGTTATTGGTTGTGGTGTCTTTCCCCAGGGCGACTTGCGCTGCCTGCATTCCGATGTTGGCGAGCATGCCTTGCGACATTCTTTCATTGCCGTGACTAGCAAGCACGTGCCCTATTTCATGGCCCATAACGGCTGCGAGTTGGTCGGCGTTGTCAGCGAGGTCAATCATCCCGGTATGCACCCCAATTTTTCTACCTGGCAGAGCGAAGGCGTTGGGGGATTTGTCGACGAAGACTTTGAGTTCCCACTCGGCGGGGTTTTCTCCAATGGCGAGAAGAAGCTTATCGGCGACACATTTTGTGACGTTGTAGTATTTTGCACTTGTCGTCGTAGGTATTGTTTTTTGAATCTCTTTGAAGGAATCAGCGCCAAGAGTGTCGAGTTGTTCGGCAGGAATGGCGAGAAACTGTTTCCTTCCTGTGGGGGAGGTGGCGCAAGCAGAGAGTAAAAAAGTGAATGCGAAGATAAGTCCAAGAAGATTTTTCATAGCCTTCAGTTCTTGATGAAGGTCAGGGCACTGTCAAGATGGCGTAAGCCTTGTTTTTAAAGCTCCAATTCAAAACCCAGCTTGACGCTGATGGTAGCGAGGGAGCGGGTGGACTCGTAGTTTTCCCCTATCTGCGAGAGGTGTTGCAGATAAAGTTGAGTGCCGAGCAAGAATCGCATGTCGCTTCCAATTTTTCTTCGCGCATATATTTCGGAGCGTAAAGCGGGAAGGATGAAATTGGGGCGTTCCTGCCCGAAGGTCGAACCTTGAGCGAATAGATAGAAATCAAGTCGATGTTCGGTGATGAGATCCCATCTTGGGTGCCAACCGAACCATTTCATTTCAGCCGCGGCGCTGATGCCCCAAAACTGTTCGTAGAATTCGAGCACATTCTCGTAGTTAAAATTGTCGCTGTTGAATGTGAAAGGTGTTTTCTGCTCAAAGAAGACGAATCCTTTAAGTAGCACGGGCAAGGTAGGGCCGAGCTCTTTCCATTTGTAGGTGGAGCCGGCGTAGAGTTGAGTGTCCTTAAAACTTTCATCGCGATTGGATCCATTGTTAAACTTGGCTGACGATCTCAAGCGTGAATCCCTAAAATGAAAACCAAATTCCGATCCCCAATCTTTATAAATTGGAATTTTGATTCGTCCATGCACCTCGGGGTCGTCGTCATCAGAAGCTAACCAACCGTTAGGAGGAAGGTGGCTTCTATAGGCATTCCACCCCATCGCAATACCGCCCATCAATCTCGCCTCAAAACCAAATCTTGGCGTGCTCAACGTATTGGGGTTGAGTTCGACTTTTATGGTGACGGCGCTTTGAGTGTATTTGTCTCCGCCATCATCCAAATAATTTCTGACAGCGATTTGATAATGGCCGGGATCGAGCGCTTGGATTTCATGTTTCTCAGAATCCTTAATCTTCTCCACGCTCAAAACGTTTTTTTCTTCATCAAGCCTTGTGACGCTGACTTCAGTGAATCTTGTTGGGGCGAGTTGCACCCATCTCAAAGGAAAGGGTTCGTAGGCCGGAAGAACGTGGGTGTCCCGCGGCTCTAAGATTCTCGGAGGAGGAGTCTTGGCAAATTTCAAAGTGAAAGGAGTAGACTCACTTTGTGAAATGGGGTGAACGCCGTTGTAGGCCTCGATTTGATAGGTATATCCGCCTTGTTGCTGCAGGGGAACCACAGCTCTCGGCACAAAGACTTTGTGCGAGGTGCGCACTTTGCCGTTTTGTAGCCGCAACACATAGTATTGTGCGCCGATGACGGTCTTCCATTCGAAGACTAACTCTGGCCCCACTTCAGGCACTTCAATCACTTCATTTTTAGTGGGGGTGACAGTTGTGAGAGACGGCCCCTTTACGAAAATTCGCTCCGCACTCGACCAAGGACTCGCTTGTCCCGCTTTTGTGAGAGCTCTGATGCGGTAGAAATAAACACCTGGATCTAAATTAATTTGAAAACTAGCGTCTCTGGTGCTGCCAGTTTTTAAAAGATTTTCTGATTTGAAGTTGTCCTGCTTAGAAACTTCATATTCGTAAAGTTCTGCACCTTGCATCTTGGCCCATTCGCGAGTGACTGATTTGGCTTGCGCGAAATGAGTCGCAAGTGCAAGACAAATAAAACTGATTTTGAAAAACAGAGTTCTCATCTAGTCATCCTCACTTGCTGGCGAGCGAATTGGAGTCGGCGCTTGAAAAAAGGCAGGGGCAATAACCTCAAAGTTGTAGGTTCTTGATGGAGGGCTCATGTGCTCTCCCGGCCATTCGGCTTGCACTGACCAAGTGTAGTTTCCCGTATCGAGATCTTTTGCGTTGTAGGAGTTGGTCTTGGACTCATAGGTATAGACTTTATCACGCTTTTTATGATTGATTGTGATGAGATATTTCTTCGGCGAATAATTAGAGTTGCTTTCGTTATTCCAGGTCAACTCAATAGAGGCGGACTTTTGCAACCTTGATGATTGGGAAGGGTAGAGCAGTTTAGGCGCTTGTTTGATAAGGCTGGGTAGAGCGGCTTCTTCGGATTTGATCGGCACCATTTTAGCAGGGGACTGTTTGCCATTATCCGATACGAGATAGACTTTGAATTGACGGCCGTAGTTCCTGCTATGCTCGTAAAGTGATTCCAAGGACACTTCAAACTTCATGCTTTGTGATGTGATCTCCCTTCCCATAAGACTGTATCGAAGCTCGGTCCCTGGGCGAATTTCCTCGGGGCTTGTGAGCTCATAGCTTCGGCTTAATTTCTCAAGGTCGACTTTCCCCGCTTTTACTGAGGCAATATTTGGAGCCGGTCTTTCGTCAACGAGTCTGAGTATTCCCGTGAGAGCTTTCACGATATCTTTGTCTTCTTGGTCGAGAGCTTGAATTCGAACTTGCCATTCTTTGGCCGCCACTTCCGAAGCGGGGCGCCTGTTCTGGGAATTTTGCTCAGACGCCCACCAAGAATTTTTCAAATGCTTTGTAAAATTCTCATCACGAGTGAGGTAATTCTTTAAAGTCTCAACGGAGTATTCTGTAGTGCCGTCTTCTTTAAGAAGGGACAGCCTGTAGCGATGAACTTTCGGAATGTCCTTCCAGGCAATTGAGTATTGGATGTCGCTACTTCGAGCCGTGACAAGTAGTGAAGAGCGGCCGCCAATGTCTCGCCATGCGAGAGAGGGGAGTTTTGTTGTTTTGAAACTTTGGATGCCAGAAATCACCTCGCCTGTAGATTTGCTTTTGATGCGCGCCAACCAAAGGCCATCTTCTAAGCTGACAGGCAGAGTTTCTCTGGGGTCGAGCCAATCAAAGTTTTTTGATTTTTTGAAGTCTTTGCTCTGTGAAATTTCAAGGATCGCCTCTGGAATTTCACTCGCGATTTCAGCGGCGGAGAATAAAATATTTTGCTCGGAAGCTTCGGCTCTGAATTCTTCAAAAGGCTGAGGACTTAAAAAATTGTAATACACCTCTGTGATTTTCGTTTCGCCTTGGAGCGCGCCTTGAATGACTTGTCCCTTTTCTAGTTTTTGTGATTCGCCATTTTCTTGGATTTCAATGTCTCCGCCTTGAGTCTCCACGCGAATCTGTCCATCTTTCGAGGAGGAGATGCTGACTTTCGCATTGTCTGAGGTGGAGGCGATGGTCTTGCCGCCGAGCTTGGCTTTGAATTGGCCAGCGAGGTAGAGATCACCAGCTGCAATGTCGAGGTTGAGCTCGCCTTTGTCGCTGCTGAGGAAAACCAAACTCTCTGGTCCCATCTGGAGAGATTCTCCGTCAGAGAATTCGATGTAGGCTGTAGAGCTTCGTCCTGTTTGGACGCTATCTTGTGAATAGACTTTTGATTGCCGCGAGGCCTCATTCCAAAGAAAGCTTTTGCTGCTTCGAAGTTTTACTGTGGAGCTACTTTGTTTGATGAGGCCGAGGGCTGTCTCACCGCTGCGATCTCCCGAGTCCGCGTGTTTGTCGAGGCGATAGAGTAGCCATCCAGCGCAGCTTAGGGCCACACAGAAACAACCCACCACAAACAGCCAATCGTTGCTGTATTGCCATCTGGAGGGTTCGCGTTCGGAGGACATACTTTCTTTTCGGTATTTGCATCTATAGCTAAAGGTCTATCGCTATTTCTTCCGATGAATATGTGAAATGATATTTGGATTTGTAACGCGAAGCATAAGGCACAAGCTGATGGTAGCTGTGTCTGGTGTGTTTATACTGGGGCTCGGCGGGATCGTCTACATGGCGACTCAACTGCAGATTCAAGAATCAGAATCCTTCGTTTCATGGTCGCTGCAGCGTAACCTCGAGTCGCGCGGTGAGAGACTCAAGCTCGCCTTTCAGCGTTTAGTTGATAAGAGTGAGTTGAGCCTGAAGACACAACAGATTTCAAAGTCATCGGGGCTAGAGGCGCTGAAAGTTTTGAAGTGGCCGAGTCTAGCGATGGATCAAGAACTTTTTAGCGAGGGCAACGCGGATATCGTCGCTAAGCTCAATCCAAGTTTTTCTGAAGAGATCATCGAGTCTATGGCAAGCTCCCCAGAGAGTTTTGTACTTCAGAGAAAATCACAAGCGATTTTTCAATTGAGCAAACGAGTGGGCGATGACTTCCTCATTGCGATCTACTTTGATGGCGAGACTCTCAGCAATCTAATGAAATCTGAGGGGCTTGAAGAAATTGCTTTGTTCGATGATCAGGGACAAATCTTCCTTGAGTCGAGCAATACGAAACTTTCAACATCAGCGATGGCGGGGGGCACAGGGCTTCCTCGCGAAATCCTTTCTAGGCTCAGCTTTACAAGTGCCAGCAGCGAGCAGTTTCCGTTCTGGAATCAGACTGGAGAGAAATACATTGGTTCATTCTATAAGACGGGCATTTCTGGAACGGTGTTAGGGGCTTGGGTGCCGTATGAAGTCGTCCTCGAAACCCCTCGCAAAGTTGCAAGAAGATCTTTCTATCTGGGGCTTAGTGTTTTGGGAATCGCGTTATTGATCTCAATGTTATTTTCAAATTCTTTGATTCGGCCGATTCTTGCTCTGGTTGAAGCTACACAGTTTATTGCTGATGGAAACTTCTCGGCCAGATTGAAACTCAAAACTCAAGATGAGCTCAGCCGCCTCGGTAATGCTTTTAATACGATGGCATCAGGACTCGAAGAGCGCGAAAAATTAAAAGACCTTTTTGGAAAATTTCACTCCAAAGCCGTGGTGCAAAAACTAATGGCAGAAGACAAGATCCGCCTTGGCGGTGAGAGATTGCCTGTGACAGTCTTCTTTTCAGACATTCGCTCTTTCACCTCCACCTCAGAAAATATGGACCCCGAAGAAGTTGTAGAGATGCTCAATGAGTATATGACGGCAATGGTTTCAGTTATTGAGGAAGAGGGCGGAGTCGTCGACAAATACGTGGGCGACGCCATCATGGCGGTGTGGGGACTTGCTAAGGAAGCTCCGGTGGATTCAGCAAGAAGTGCTGTCAGGGCCTGTCTTAAGATGCGCGAGAGACTTGCGGCATTGAATGAAGTGCGCGCGGGTCGCGGTCAGAAGCCTATTGTTATCGGAATGGGCCTCACATCAGGTGAGGTCATCGCGGGGAACATCGGTTCCCAGTCACGCATGGAATATACTGTCATCGGCGACACAGTCAACACCGCAAGCCGTATGGAAAGCCTCACGAAAGATAACGGCACCGACTTCTTGATTCACTCCTCAACGAAAGAATTTGTCGATGGAGAATTCGAATTCGAAGGTCCCATTGCCTTGCGCGCCAAAGGCAAGGCCGACGACGTCCAAGTCTACAAAGTCCACGGCTTTTCTAGCGCGTCTGCAGGAGACGAAGCGGCTTAAGCACGACTCCCGACCCTGGGCTGAGCGCTGATCCCATTCTCAAATCCATTCCGGTCCTGAGTTCTATTTTTGGCGCCGATCCTCTCTTTAGCGTAAAAATCTATGGAATTCCCAAACTAAAAAGTACTTTTTGTTGCACTTGAATCGTGAAGTCGGGTTGCATGTCTCGCAAACAGCAAATTGCTTTACTTCCAGGAACATGGGCGAAGGATCGCTTTTCTTTCGGGGGGAGTCTTTTGAAGGGATCTCACCCCAAGAAAGCGCGGCCGTTTAGTCGAAAGCTCCCGATTCATATCGTTTTGAAGTCTTCGCGAGCTACGGGCCGTCTTTCCCTCTTGCGCCACAGCAGTGCAATCGCTCGCTTGATCGCTTCACAAGCAGATCGCAGACTTATTAAGGTCTTTGCGGTGAGCAATGCGGGAAACCATTTACACCTCTTGATACAAGCTCCAACCAGAGAAGCCTTTCAGGGGTTTATACGTGGCTTGAGTGCGCGCATCAGCCAGTTAGTGATGGGGAAGGCAAAGGAGCAGAAACGTGAGAAGTTTGAGAGCGCTTTTTGGGACGCGCGTCCTTTCTCAAAGATTGTGAGTTGGGGGCCGCAACTCCGCAACGTTCGTCGTTATCTTTCTTTAAACTCAACAGAGTCGCTGCCTGGTATGAGCCGAGGCTTTACTCGCAATGTCTTTCAGCAAATTCAAGAAGCCCTGCGCTTGGGGATGATGCCGCGAAGTGATTCTTTAGTCGCAGCGGGTTTCAGTTAACCTTTTAAATCACTTTCGCTGCTGTTTGATACGAGAGTTTCGTATTGCTTGAAGGTCTCTTCGGGAGCGGTGACCTGCAAGGGGTCGCCATTAAGTTCGTCGAGGCTCTTGTAGCCGAGCTGCTGGCCAAGCCATTGAGCGGCGGGGCCGCCTTCGGGCAGCGAGAAGAAGCAGCCGCAATAGTCTTGGCGGTAGATGTCGTTGGCGCGGGTGTAGTCGACAGAGTCTTTGAAGCCGTCGTCTTGCATGAAGTTGCGATGGAAGTAAGGCACGCCGTAGCGCTTTTCATTGACCTCGCCGAAGGCTTGGAGCTTGCGCTGCACTTTGTGCGGACTGATGGCGAGAGTGGTCGCATACAAATCGAAGCCGCCATCGCGAGCTTCTCTCGCCGCGCGATCAAGGCGCATATCATAACACTTGCTGCACTTGGCGCCTTGTTCGGGCGTGGATTCGAGGCCTTTGATTTCAGTGTAGAAATTTTCCACATCATACTCACCGGTGAGGTACGGGATATCTTCTAGCTTCATGACTTTTTCGAAGGCATGAAGACGTTTGTCGTGTTCTTGCTGGGGCTGAATGTTGGGGTCATACCAAAAACACGTAAGCTCAAACTCTTCTTTGAGTTGGCGCACAACTCCCGCCGCATCCGGCCCGCAGCAGATGTGAAGCAAAAGTTTTTTCTTGCGGTCGTGCTCTTTGACGATGGCTTGCACGCGCGGGTCAGTGAGGTCGTAGTGTTTGCGAAGACTCTTGTTTGATAGGGCAGCGGTGTGGGCCCGCGCATTGGCTTCAAAATCTTTATCCTCATAGCTAATAAAGTATTTGGTTTTGCTGCAATTCTTACCGAGTCTCGTATTGCAAGGAATCTCGGGATAGTCTTCCTGGAAATATTGATTGGCTTTGCCATCGCGAGCGCAGAGAATTTTGAAAAACTCTTCCGCCTCTTTCATTTGTTTGGGCATGGAAGCTCTAGAAATGTGAAGGCACTGGCGTTCGTCCTGACCGAAGGTCTTGAGTGCAAAGCGCTCATCGCAGCTTCCAGCGAAGTAGATTTCATAGATTGGGTGGAGGCGCTCTTCGAGCTCGTTGTAGAGAGTTTGGGCTGTTTGATAGAGTTCGTCTACCTCTAGCTGCGAAGGCGCCACAGGAATCTTGCAATGAGCCTGGCGCACCAATTGGCCGGTGGCATCACTCGCGAGCACCGCTAGTGTCTCATCCTCAACCTCTCCACCAACAAACAAAAAAACCTTCACTCTTTTTTTCATGAAGAGTGAAGGCTAGTGAATCTTTGAGGGCGAGGCAAGCCCGATTAGAGCGAGGATTAGAAGCCGTGTTGTCCGTCTTCTACAACCAGTCTGTAGCATTTGTGGTTGTCAACAGAATGGCAGCTTTGTGCGGAGGTGTGGTCTGCAACAGTTTCTTCAATCAGGATCAGAAACGCGCCATAGTCGTTAACGACTCCATTATCTGATGCACGCGAGTTTAATCCAACAGCTAAGTCCAGCACTTTAATATTGTTGCTAAATTCTTTGACCAGATACCAGTTGGCGCCACCATCTTTTGTTCTGTAGAGCTTATGTGTGCCTGAGTCATATACACTTGCAATGGCCTGCGAGGCTTCAAAATTGCTAAATGGAACTCCTATATCTGTGTTTCTCATAGCTTTGATTTTCCAATTGCTTGGAGTTCCGGGCTCTGGGTGGAACGACATATTTCCTAAATCGACTGGCCCCGTATCTCGAAGCTGAATGCGTTTATACGACATTCCTAACGTTAACAGTGTCCTCTCTTCAAATAGCAGAAGGTCAAAATCATACACGGCTGTTCCTACAAAAGTGCTAGGTACCCTTTGGAGATTTGGGTCGGCACAAGAAGAATTTGATTCACATTTTGTATATTTAAATTCCGTGGCACTTGGGTCATATGCAACCACAAGAGAGCCTTCGTTTGGATTATCAAAAATGTGTTTTTCTTCAAACGACGAGACAGGTGGTAAAAGTGGAATTTGAAGGGAACTCACTAGTGAGGAGACATCATTTGCATTCGGTTTGAAGGTTACTGTTTTTGGAAGATCAGAAAACTTTATGGCGTAGAAGGTGCAGGACCAACCGTCACCATCTGTCCCCTCCTGGATATAGCTATCGTAGGTTCCGTTATTGTCTGTATCTATCTTTAGTTTTACGTATTCATGATCGACATATTCGACCTCGAGCTCGACTCCCATGTCTAAGCTGTGGTTGCAGTATGGGCCGGGAGAGTTACTTACAATCAGAATCTCTCCTCCAGCAAGTCCGTGTGTTGCTCCATAGGCGGTAAGATTCGCTAAATCATCGAAAGTAAAATAAATCGAACTAACAGTTGGAAAGTTCTCAAGGTATGAGAACGAACCGTTATCAGAATCGACACTTACATTGACCGAAGCAACCTCCTCAGAATTTGCACTCCAAGTACTTCCCGTCCAGCC
>Ga0100403_1002494_pt1 | contig 14666 bp, 14 predicted proteins | sample CryGeymet201501t_FD_83663 | JGI IMG/M metagenome (GOLD analysis project Ga0100403, IMG submission 83663) | Groundwater microbial communities from Crystal Geyser aquifers in Utah, USA - Crystal Geyser metaG 2015-01t | ecosystem: Environmental > Aquatic > Deep subsurface > Groundwater | place...
ATCTGTCGTCATTATAAATAAAGTATTCGAGGTCAATACTTGTTTTTGCCTGTTCAATCAAATCAAGTCGTTTTTGAAAGGCGGCCAAGCCACTTTCTAAAATAGTCACTTGGTGAGGTTTTTGCGATTTAAACAACAGTTCAAGATTGCTCGCGCGAACGGAGCTGAAACTCATGAGTAGGCAAAAGAGAAGGCTCCATTTTTTAGATATCAACATGGCATTAGGATAGTAAAATTATTTACTACCCGCCATAACTGCTTCACCTATGACTAATTTTTATAAACACTGTCTAAAAAACGATGGATTTGCTCCCAGAATGGGCCTGTAAGCAACTGAAATAACGTTAAAGAGTGAGAAGGTATAAAAGCAGCTCGCTATCTAATAGCTTAAGCTCACTTTTTAGGGCCTGATCCTTTAAAAGTCGCTGGGACCAGGAATGAGGATAGATGGTTGGAGGTGCTTCCGAAAGCCAGTCAATCGCCCTTTCAAGTCCCTCTACCAGCCATTGATGTTTAGCTTGTTTATAGCGAGGAGATGAGATGAAAAGAGAAATTTGTTGGGACCATGCTTGGACCAATTCATCTTTCATTGATTGCGGTAAAAGTCTGCAGTCCATATAGGCAGGCTCGCTTAGAATTGAAACATGTGGAAGAGGGCAAATATGCTTGAAATGTTCAAGCCACTTTATTGTCGATACGAGTTGTCTGGCATTCAAGGCTTGCAAAGTAAAATTGAGATTGATTTCACTGAAGGGGAATTGATCAAAAGACTGATCCAATTTCTGTAAGTTTCGTTCAAGTAAATTCCATTTCAAGCCTGGTCTCATCATTTCTTGATATGAACCGATCCCGTCTACCGAAACTCTCAACGTCACTTTTTTAAATTGAGACCAAAGCTTGTACCAATCATCAGTGACGATGGTAAGATTCGTCACAATATTGAGATCAATTTCTTGTGATCTTTTTGTCTCAACTAAGTGAGCAAGAAAGGCTTTAGCTTCATGAGAAATTAGGGGTTCTCCCCCTGCAAGTTCTATCGAAAATAATTGATCACTACCTTGTTCAATTTTGTCCCAAACTGGTTTGAGCGTGCCCCAAGATGGAAGCTTAAATTGATCCATTTCACTTTTTGAGAATTCTAAAGTTTTAGGTTGGAGCTTATTCCATTCCTCAATCCATAAATGGGAAGCATCAGGGCCACACATGACACATCGAAGATTACAGATATTACCTAATCTTAAATCGAAAGTTCGAACTTTTGATGTCCCTTTTTGAATTGCTGCTATTTCACTTTGAAATTCACTATTCTTTAGTTGGCGATGTGACAAATTGCCTCGCTCTTCATGAGCTTGGCATTTTTGACATTGCTTAGGCCATTGATCATGACTAAGCATTTCTTTTATTTCTTTTAATTGTTTAAAACTTTCTAATTGATTGAGATGACTGATTTTTTGGATAGTGACCAATTTACCTTCATCATCTCGAAGAGCATTTTCGCTATCAGATGCTGAGATACAACAGAGATAAAATTTACCATCGTTATGAATATAACGCATCAACCAAGGGAGAACACAAAAGGTTTTAGAATTTTTAACATTCATCATTTATTCTTCTTGGAGTATATTAACACAAACAGCTTCAGGAAAATAATATGTTTCAAAAAAATTCATTGACTGTCGAGACTAGACCTATGGGCAGTTACGCCTGTAATACAACTCTGATCTATTCCAATGTAACCAGCGAGGCGATTATAATTGATCCTGGAAATGATTTTGATTCGCTTGATGCGTGGATTGCACCAAAGAATCTCAAGGTTAAATACTTGCTCCATACCCACGCTCATTTCGATCATATTGGCCACTCAGCAAAGGCCGCAGAGAAATACAAAGCCCCCATCTATCTCCACAATGATGACAACTTTCTCTATCAAGCACTAGCAGTGCAGGGACAATTTTTTGGTCAAAAAGTAGATGCACCAAAACCTTTAGATGGTTTACTGCAACATCAGCAAACATTTTCATTAACCGATCCTGATCTTAAGGAGTTTTTAATGTGTTTCCACACACCAGGCCATACGCCAGGTTCATGTTGTTTCTATACTGAAAGTTTGGAAACTCCGCTTCTTATGGCCGGAGATACTCTTTTCAGAGGAAGTATTGGCAGAACTGATTTACCTGGTGGAGATTCTGACCTGATCCTCAGTTCTATTAAAAAAGAATTATATCAATTACCAGAAGAAACAATGGTTATAACCGGACATGGCCCGATGACGAGAATCTTTGAAGAAAAGAAATCGAATCCCTTTGTAAGGGCCTAATTATTTCGGAAGTTGAACATCTTTCTTGATATCAAATGTCTCGTCTTCAATTGAAATCTTTTTATCGTCAGATTTCCATTTCGGTTGGGGAAAATCTTTACCATTAGCAATTTTATATTCATAAGGAAAATCACCGAGGGACTCACCCGTTTTGCGATCAATGATAATAGCGCGAATAACTTCTACTGGCTGAAAAGTTCCCGCTGTGCCTGAATAATAAATAACCAGATCAACACCCTTTTTAAAATTCTCAATAACTTTTCTGAATTCCGGCTTGCCACCAGATACTTGTAGCTCATAGCTCTTGTCTTTATATATAAGAACCGGCACATCATTTTGATTTTCCACTCTTGTTTTTTCAGTAGCAAATAAGTTTAAAGACCCAAAAGTTATCAAAAGAGTTAGTATCCATTTTTTCATGATTAAGGTCTCCAAGTATTAGGGGCAAAGGACCATGCAATATTTTCGTAAAACTCGTGACGAACGTCAATTCGCTTTCCTCTGACTTTTAATCTTCTTACTCTGGTACGGTCACCATCAATTTGTACTGGGACTAATTTTGAACGTCTCGCCCAGTTTGGATTCACATAAGTGGCATGATAATGACGAATCTCGTCAACTTTTTCTTTTGGTTCAAAACTAGCACTAGGGTACTTTCTATAACTTGAAACGGCCAATTTCACTCCAGGATCATGGGGAGAGGCTTCAAGAGTCTGTCTCCAGTCATTCAGATTGGCGTTGTACATGGAAAATTGCAAAGGTTGAAGCACAACATCCAACTCGTTGGCCTTAGGTGATCTTCCTTTTTCATTAGCAAAAGCAACGCGATTGTCGATAACTTTCATAATCATTTTCATATCTCTCTCATCGCGAAGAATTCCCGATTCTCCATAGGCCGTTAACGTCATCGCCAGAAAGCGCTGCTCTGTTGGATTAAGCTTTCGATACATGTCACGAAAGACTTGAGAGCGAATATACCTTCTATTACTATCTAAGTTATTTTCTGTAACTGACCTCTTGAGTGCATGTAAGCAAAGTCCCATCTCAGTCTCATCTGATTCAAGTTGTGGGCTTTTGGCCAGAACCTGACAGTGGGGATGCCACTTTCCTTCAATCACCGGTTCAGGTGCGATAGTTCTTTCCGGACGAGGTACCGGTCTCACTTTAATCTCTTCGACCGGTTTTTCAATTTTAACCACTGCATCTTCAGCGGCCATGGCATCGGGCGGACAAAACAATTCTTCTTGCCCTAAATTAACTTCAGCCACTTGTTTGGCCATGTTGATCATGCGATTAAAATCGCGTCTTACAAATAAAGTTTTAGTCACCTTATTTCCGTTTTCGTCAATTTCAACAGCGATAACAGGAACAAAAGGTCCTCCATCATACTTTTCAAGATTAATTTGGTATTCACCTTTAGAAATTTGCCGCCAAATATAATCTCTCTTCTTAGGGTCATACTCGATCGCCACGGGGGCTTGCTCAATCAAGTCAATATGGGTGGCCTGTTTAATCTCATCTTTATAATCAGCTGCTTTTTTGAAGAAATCGAAAAATTCTCCTTCCCTTTGGAATGGAAGACCAGAACGATCTAAAAGAGTAACATCTCTTTTATCTGGGTTTAAGGGATAATAGACCCAACCTTTTTTTCCTTTTTTAGGTCCAGTTAAAATCTCTACTTCAACACCTACGCCATATCTCTTAGTTAAATCGAATCCGGTGATACGAGCTTCAGTCCCTTTTTCAATTAGACCAATTTCGTTTTCATTACCAGCAAAAAATGAACTTGAGCGAAGCATCGTTTCTTCATTGTCAAAGCGAAGCTTATCAAGACGTTTAAAACTTTCCTGAGACCAAGCATTATTAAATAAGAGCATGAATGTTAAAATTAATAATTTAATCAAGCAGCGTGATCCTCTGTTGTGGGAAGCTTAAGCTCAGGAGGATAATCAGCTTCCTTTTTATTATCACCGTAAACGCTTCTTCCATCAACGTAGGCCACGCTGGCACCATAGAAAAAAGAACACATTAAAAAATAGACCCAAAAAACGGCGATAAATAAGGAATAGAAATTTCCCCAGTTCTGCGAGAGAGATTCTTTTGCATAAAGAAGATAAATCCAGTAGAACGACTTACCAGCAATAAAACATCCAACAAAAGCAGTTGCCCCAAGTGAGCTTTGCTTCCACGTTGCTTTCATAGGTGCCGCAATTTTATAGAAAGAAGTAAAAAAACCTAGTGACATGAGAACTATAAGCATTTGAGATTCTAAAAGTTTTACGACTGTATTCCTCCAAGCTCCTTGATCAGGGGCCAACAAGGCCAATGATATGCCTTTATTTGAAAGGGCCAGTAAAGAAAGCATAAAAGCTGATACCGCTAAGCCTAAAGAAAATGTTTTTAAATCCTCTAAATAGAATCCGCCTTTGCTTTCAACTCCCGCGACTTGCTTGAGCCCAAACATGAGGGCTCCGATAACTCCCATGATTGAATATACGAGCACTAAAGTATTTAAGAAATTAATTCCAGAACTTGCTTTCAACTGTTGATCGACAATGGCCTCTAGAGATTTCATAATCCATGGGGCCATACTGGGAATATTCTCTGACATAAAGTTTAAAACAAAACTTTTAGATTGATCAACATCTCCAAGAACTAAGCCAAGAACTGATATCGCTAATAAAAGGACTGGAACGATAGAGAGCAATGTGAAAAAAGTAGCTCCTCCAGCAACAATCTCACCTTTCCTTTTTTTAAAATAGAAAAAGGAATCAAGCAAAAGGTTAACACCTTTCGAAACAAGGCGATAGCTTCTTGATTCATACTGATCACCGATTTTGTTTAAATCGACTTTTTTGAGCATTTTAAATCCCTATCATTTTGTGTTGAATTGAATGACTTCCTCAACTCCACTTGTTTCGTCTTTTATAACTAATTTCTTTTCATCGTATGTATATACTGGTTGCGGAAAGTCACGATCACTGTCAAGATATTTATAAGGATAATCTCCTTCATAAAATCCACTCTTTTGATTGTAAATCACTGCTCTCCACACTTTTATAATTCTCTGAGTTCCAATTTCCCCTGCAAAATAAGTAATAATGCAAAGGTTTGTCTTCATGGAACACACACTCTTTTCAATCTTTGGTTCTTGACCAAATGATTGAATATCAACCATCACATTTTTTTCATTTCTCAGCTTGATATAATAATCTTGATCGGCCTTAACAATTTCCCATTCCTTTGTATCTGTATAATCAACAGCAACAGCAACAGCGAGATGATTCCAGAAAAAGAAAAAAGTTAAAAGAAGTCCAACCTTTTTACTCACTACGGCCTCTTATACCGAGAGCTCTGTCTACGGCTCCATCCGACATTTCCATCAACATTATAATAAAAAATGTGTTTTGTTCTTCCAGCTCCTACAACGGGATTGTTATCTATAACGAGATCAGCCCTTGGACTATTTCGCCAGGCTGGAGAAACTCCGTTTGTGTGATAATGGGAAATTTTATCTGCAATATTTGCAGGTTCAAATTTAGCACTTGGGAATCTCAAAAATGATTCAATTGCGTTGCTAAAATTTTCTCTGCGAACAGGGTCAAGAACTTTTCGCCAATTAGGATCATTAGCGTTGTACATAGAAAATTCAACAGGGTGAAGAGCAATATCAAGCTCATTAACCGGATTCGACCATCCTCTTTGTTTCGCCATAGCGACCCGATTTTCAAGAACTTTCATTACCGCCATCATTTCATGATAGCGACCATGATCACCCATCCACCCTACTTCACCTTGAACTGTGAATATTTTGGCCGCAAATCGCTGTTCTTCAGGTTTTAAGCGACTAAACATACTATCAAAAACTTTTTTGCGATTGAGAGCACCATTTCCATCTCTATTACCTGCAACGATGGCATTTTGAATAGACCGGATACATTGCATGAGTTTACTTTTGTCTTCTGCTTTTGGAGGATTTTGCGCCAAAGCTTCACAGCCAGGCTTCCACTCTCCTGGAGAGGAAACAACAGGAGCATCATTGGTGAGGTCGCTTACATCTTCTAGAGTATAGTCAGAGTTGGCTTGTCCCTCTGCTGCCCTAGCAATACATTCGGGACAAACTGTAGGACCAGCGTTACCGCCACTACTTGCTTCTCTGGCTATTTCTTCAAACTGATTCAACATATACCAGTTCACACCACGCTTTACGTTGATTGAAGAAGTAACAAATTCACCAGGTAAGAGAACTCCATTTTTAAAGACTCGAACACGATAACCACCACCAGGAGCATTTCCTAAAACTTGAATGGCAGAATTTCTGTTGGCATTAAGTGTCGTCGTTTTACCCGTTTTGGTACTCATGACTTTAATACTATTCGTGAGCGGTAATTTATAATCACGAACATCGATTTCTTTAAGATTTTTTTGTTTGAATTCTTTGACTAAAGGCTTGGCATCAGCATCACGCTTTTTTACTTCAAAAAGTGGTCTCACGGCGCCATTGATTACAGCATTAGCAGTAAATTGCCCCCATTTTTCCGCTGCTTCATTTGTTAGATGAAGTCCATCTTTCGTAAAACTTCCTAATTTATCGAGCTCAGCTTTCAAAACAGGATCAGTGCCATCAATATGCTCACATTTTGTTCCTGCCAAAGCTTCTTTTTGAAGAGCGTTGATCATGATCTTAACATCATTACTGACATGATTATAGCCATTGGTCTTATCTCTCCAAGTTGGCCCTACCCATGAACATCGTCCAGGGCTTTGTTCGCCAATTTGTTCGGCCAACATTTTTACTTGCTTTAGATATTGTTCTTTGAATGCTTGTGCTTTACTTGGCTCACCTGATTTAGTGAGTTCAATATATTTTTTGGCATAATCATAATCGTTATCACCTAACTGCACGACCACACAATCCAATTTTTTATCAGCAGTTCCTTGCACCATCAATTGTTGAATCCATGATTTATCTTGTTTTGGAAGTGGCTTATCTAATGATGAACTGGGATAAGAAACAATGGGAAAGCGTTCTTCGAGCGAAGTCGATGGAACTTTTATCCAATCAAGAGTTCTACTTCCTACTTTAGAAAAGGTATTTGTTTTCCAACCATGCGTACTCAACGATTGATTAAGTGTTTTAGTAAATGTCGTTCCAGTAGATTGACTATCACCAATCTGCAAACAATCAGCATACACTCCGTGAGAAATGAAGCTCAAGCACAACGCCAATGCTGAATTGGCCGTTAGTTTTTTATAAAACATCGAAAACCACCCTTTACCCTAGTCTGTCTATCGGTTATTTAAGGTTTTATATTTAGCTTTTTATCTAAGTTTCTAAATTTACACAAAAAAAAGGCCCGAAGGCCTTTTCTTATTTTTTATATTCCTTAAGGATGTTTTGGTACTGTTCTGCTGATCTGAGCTTTGCGAGATCCTTGTCTGATTCAATTTGTTTCCAATCAACATAACCATTAACAATCGCCATTTTTAAATATTGAACAGCGAGATCGAGATTATCTTTAGTTGAATAAACACAGGCCAAATTATAACAACCTGTTGAAGCGTTTAAGTAACAGGCTTTTTGATAATACTTCTGAGCCTCTTCAAGACTTCCCTTTTCTTGAAAGTTATATCCTATATTTGAGCAAGCATCTCCATCTCCGAGCCCACAGGCCTTTTCATAAAAACTCATGGCCTTATCTGACTTCTTTATATTGTCCATCAAAATGCCAATATTAGTACATGCGATAGCATCACCAGACTCACACTTCGTAGAAAAATCTGCAAGAGTGGAATCAAAATCTTTAATATCATGAAAGGCTTCCATACTTTTCTTAAGATAAAATTCACTTTCGGCATCATCTAATTCTTTTTGAGAGATTTCCCACATCATATAACAAGCATAAGACATTTTTCTTGATGTACATAAATCCCTTAAATATTTTTTGCCTCTTGCTTTGTCTCCAAACTCATACTCAGTTCTACCAATCCAGATGCAACTTCCTTGATCTTTAAGTTCACACCCTCTTTTGAAGAGCTGACGAACTTGTGTCGTATCGCCTTCTTCTTTCATGGATAATAATTGCATTGCCAATTTTCCACACGAAGCTGCTTTTTTGGCATCACATTCTTTGGACAATTTCTTTTGATCTTCTTTCAGATCTTTCAAACCGCGAACAGAGCTCGAACGATAAAGATCTCTCTCAATATCACCGGTAAATCCTTTGCCATGGTAAAGCTTTTTAAAATCTTCACCAAAGAATTCGAAATCCCAATTGATCTGACCGAACCATTTTGGATTATCAATTCTGTCGCGCGCGACGTCTTCAGACATCACGACACCTTGCTTGTTATTGAGGACTACTGTTTGATTTTTCTTAAGATGCTTAACCGCCACAACACCGTGGTGAACGGCCACAACAGTGTCTTCGTCAGGTGTTACGTGAACAAAGAAACGAGTTCCACGAATTCCCATTGACGCATTTTTGGAATTGATTTGAAGGCGTTTTTTATCCTTATGCTTATTAGCGTAATCGATAACGATATTTCCGAGTTTCACATAAAGTGATTGCTTCTCTAAGGTTTTGCCATCTTCTTTAAGTTCACCCATCGGCTCAAGAGTAATTTCTGAATTTTGTGTGACTTTCATCTTCGACTTATAGTCTTCACCAAAGGACAAAATAACCAGTGCGTCGGCTTCTGTCTGAATAATATCTTTCGCCATTAAAAGATCGCCTTTGACAATTTGGCGACGATTATCTTCTCGAGTAAAGTAGGCATCCCCTTTGGAATAAACGACTTTATAGAGAATATCTTGGGCGCTGACTAAAGATACCCAACCCATCAACATTAAACATAACAACGTTTTCATAAATTCCTCTCATCAAAAGTATATACACCTAATTATCAGCCCCAAGGGTCATTACTGGCCAGAACAAAACCATCTTTTCACTTGTTAAATCAATGAGATGATTGGTTAAGTTGATCAACTAAGTGTACTTTTGCCTGCCACAAATAATGGTCAATTCAGACTTAGTTCCAAGAACGCCCTCTTGACAAATAAAAGCCATCTGCTAATTTAGAAATTCATCTATCTCAAAGGAGGCACATATGAAAAATATTATTTTAAATGCTCGTCTCCGTCTTACTCAGTAACTCAGAGAAAAGCATTCCCTAGTCTTGTAAATTTCTATTAAATTGTGCGCAATTTTACGATGCTTTATTTAAGCTCGCGCGCCAAACGTTGGAGAATCTATTGAAAGAAAACTCATTATTAAAAATGAGAGGGCATTCTTATGCCCTTAAATGTGGACGAGTTATTAACGAAGAACGCGAAAGATACACACTTGATGTCGATGGCGATGAAGTGATTGCTGTCTTAAGCGGTAAGCTGAGGCATTACGCACTCAACAGATCAGAACTCCCCAGCGTTGGAGACAATGTTGAGGTTCTCCTCCTTCCTGGAGACAGCATTGGAAAAATAGAGGGGGTAAAGGAGAGGAAAAGTAAATTGGTGCGAAAACTAGCAGGAGAATATGCTGGCGAACAATTATTGGGGGCCAATGTTGATATTGTATTTTTACTCAACTCACTAAATCGTGATCTCAATTTGAGAAGAATAGAACGTTATTTAGTGATGATCAGAGATGGAGGAATAAAACCTATTCTGATATTAACTAAAAGTGATCTGGTGACAGATGAAGTTACTGAAAAATTTCTTACTCAGATCAAGACGATCACAAAGGTGGACCAAGTATTAAGTATATCGATTGAGAATAAAGAAAGTATTGAAGAAGTGAAAAAATTGATTTTGCCAGGTCAAACAATTGCCCTTTTAGGCTCAAGTGGAGTGGGAAAATCAACTTTAACCAATGCCTTGCTAGAACGCCAACAGCAAGTGGTTCAAGAAATAGGATCGCATGCTGATCGAGGCAAACACACTACGACTTCGCGAACCTTATTCAAGCTACCCAATGGAGCTTTTCTCATGGACACGCCTGGAATAAGAGAAATACAACTCTGGGAGGGAGAAGGAGGATTTGAACATTCTTTCTCAGATGTGCTTGAACTTGAGAAGAGATGTAAATTTTCAAATTGTCGGCATCAAGATGACCATGGATGCGCTATTCAATCAGCAATTGAGCGCGGCGAGCTCGAGGCAGCAAGGCTTAAGAGCTATCACAAGATTGAAAAAGAGCAATCCTTTATGGAAAAAAGGAGTCAGGCAAAAACCAGTAAGCACCTCAAAGAGATTTGGAAGAAAAGAAGTCGCGAATATCGTAGATGATATTTGCAAAATTTAGTTGGTGGGCATATCCTTGAAGATAAAGATATGCCTGCTTCAACATTAAGGATCACGATGAGCCTCTATGATAATCACACGAGAGAAATGACAATTGCCCCTCAATGCCCTTGGTATGAGGCCCAACAAAGCTATGGCGCTCCAAACGTCAATTGGTGTGAAGAGACGATTTGTAGTGTTATTAACGAACCGGCCAATACTTGGAGTAATTTGGGTTTTATCATCGTGGCCATTCTCCTCATTACTAAATATAAAGAAACCTTGGTTAAACACTTTGGGATCGTCGTTCTCGTGATGGGACTCTTCTCCGGCATCTACCATGCTTCAAATAACTATTTGACACAGCATTTTGATTTCTTTGGAATGGCGCTCATGACCAGTTTTCTCCTGGCCTTTAATGCGAAGAGAGTTTCTCGCTATGCCCATTATTCGTTTTATACCCTTTTCTGGTTTTTCAGTTTTATGAATATGGTTATTTTAGTTATTCTTGGAATTATCAATGTCCCCATTCAATCTCTCCTTCTGATTAATGCCCTACCGATCATCGCTTTAGACCTCTACAATGGTTACAAAGAATCGAGTTTGAAGAAATATGGTTTTATGGCCATTGCGGGAGTGATTTTAATTTTGGCCCAAGTATCGGCACAAGTAGATTTAAAACGAATTTACTGCCAACCTGAAAATATCTTTCTCCATGGTCATGTGATTTGGCATATTCTCTGCGCCTTTGGGATGTATTTTATCGCGAAACATATTCAAGTTATTAATCGCGATAGGCAATGAGCATAACTTCTCTTTTATGAGAGGGCAGAGACAAAAAAGAGATATTTGGAAAGAGAGAATCTCGAAACTGCTTTTCAATTTTTTTAAGAGCATCTATCAATTCAACTTTTGTCATTTTTAAATTAATGATGACCCATTGAAGTTCAGGATAATAGGATTGAACGCGCAATGTTTCTTTTGCCGATTGTAAGGGAGAGAGATTCATATCCACTGCCATTCCCACAACACTTTGAGGATTTTCGATGGTCTTTCGATTAACATCTTGGACTGACAATTGAAGATAACGAGCTCCCTCATATTTCATCAAACCTGGATCAATCGCGATGACTTTGAAGTTTTGCTCAACTAAAAATTGACTACCGCCCCCTGGCGCAGCTCCCAGCTCTACAATTGTCGCCTTCACTTGAGAGAGTTTCGGATAGTGAGCAAACACTTCGGCCCATTTCAAATAGGCCCTTGAAGAAGATGTCTCAGGTAAAATGATTTGAGGGTCTCCACCCGCAAAAGGTGAAATATGAGCATAATGGCGATGCTCTCCTATCCAAAATTCATCTGTTCGTACTTTGATAACATCTAAAATCATTTCAGAATCAGCTGAGGCCGGAGAAAGTTCGGGGAGATCTGTTGACTTATATTGAGTGAGATTGGCGTTCCAAACATGAATGCAGCGGAATTTTCTTTGTTCAACGATACTGAGAACTTTTCCCTTGATCTCATGTCCATTGGTTCTCTCCAATGAGACTCCTGCTCTCCTCGCAAAGAACCATTGTCTTTTAAAAATACGATCTTTAAAATGAGCGGAACCTTTAAATGTTAGGAAGCAAGGTCTTGAATACGAGAGTCTGAGTTCTGGGAAAAAAAGTTCCATCTCTTTTTTGAGAAGATCTTCACATTCAAGATTGGTATTAAAATAATAAAAAAGCTCTTCGCTCATAAAATATCCTCAAGTCGAACTTCACAATACTCACCTAATTTCAAATTGAGTTTTTTCAAATGAAGTTTACCTAGGCCAACTCTTACTAATCTTAAGGTGGGATGTCCAATGGCCGCCGTCATTTTTCGGACTTGCCTATTTTTTCCTTCAGTTAAAAAGATCTCCATCCATGTGGTTTCAACATTTTTTCTGAAGCGAATGGGAGGATCGCGAGGTGGAAGATGAGGTTCTTCAATCAATTGAGCTCGGCAAGGAAGAGTTTGATAGTCTCCAATCAAAACACCCCTTTTCAATTTCTCTACACCATCGCTAGTTGGAGTTCGTTCAACTTGAACCCAGTAGCATTTTTCTTTCGCACCAGGTGTTAACAATTTCTTAATCAGTACTCCATCATCTGTTAAAAGCAATAGACCCTCACTATCATGGTCCAATCTTCCTGCAGCATAAACATCTTTCGGTAAATGATATTCATTCAAGGCCGGATGCCCGCCTTCAGGAGTAAACTGACTCAAGACTCCGTAGGGTTTATAAAAGGCAAAATACTTAGGCATTAAGAATTTCTCCGGAGTACTTTTGGTCCGACTTCAACAGGGAATAGCCAATGACCCATTTTGTAACACAATATGGCCAAAGGTATAGCAGATATTAAATCTAATGTGTAATGATAACGCATGGCCAGCGTAGCTCCCATGATGAGAACAGTAATAAAACACATTAAGTATCTCTGTGCGTGATTAAACTGAAAAAGCCAAATGGTCACTAGCCAAGCAATCCCTGTGTGACCCGAGGGATAGCAATCTATAAATGTTGTTTGTCCGTGTTGAACCATTCGAAAAAGAAATTGTCCATAACGACTTAAAGGTAGGGCCTCTTTGAAAAGATCAGGCACAAAAAATTGGGGTCCTGTAACTGGCACAAAAAGATAAAACAAATAGTTCATTGTAAAATAAATAATAACGCTTCCAAAATAGCGCGACATTTTGTAACGACGATTATCGGGTAGAATTCTGTAAATCAAAAAAGCCCCGTAGAGCGGTATGAGGAAGTAGAGAATGTAGCCAGTCATCATCAAATCATAGAGAAATGTTCCTAGCCAACCCGTCTTAGAGAGAAAATTTTGAATCACCAAAGATGGCAGATCTCCATAAAGCCAATATTCAAATTTTAAAAAAAAGGGATCAAGACGATTTAGGTTTCCTGCTAGTCGATCAATAACTCCCACGTAGTAATAATTCAAAATAATAGTGATCGCGATTGGTAGCATATTGACGATAGTCTTAAACAACGAAGATTTTTTTATCAATAGAGGTCGTAGAAGATAAAACACCTGGGCCGAAACAATCGGAACCAAAGGAAGAACAGACAAATGCCCAAAAACGAAAAGAGTGACAAACGTTATGAAACCATTAAAAAAATAAACAAAGAGTAGGATTCGGCCTAAACCAAAATCACCCTGATAACTCTCCCAAGCTTGTTGAATCTTATACTCGAACATCCTTCTTTTATTATGCCTTAAAGTCGTGAAAAAGGGCTATTCCGATTAATTAAGTTGGGCATTTTTTTCCATTGCTCAGATTGGCCACATCTCTAAGTCTCAAGTTCCGTCCAAAAACCGATAAGTATGCATGATGAAAAAAATCAAAAATTTCTTTCTCGGACTTAACTCAAACTGCTGGCAGGGAGAACGTCCCCCTCTCTACTTATGGGCAAAATTCTGCAACGAAACTCAAATCAATCTCACCCAAAATTCGAAACTCATTTGGGCCAATGCAACTCTCTTCGAAGTATGGCATGGTCAAAACTACTTAGGTGAACAACAGATTGAAGCACCAAAAAGATCAGATCGCCTCCTTGGACAAATTTCCTCTTACAGAGAAATGGCCCAGGTGAGAATTGTCACTGATGAAGGGATAGTCATCGAAGGACCAGTTATCAAAGGTGGAATGAAGAAAGTTTCGAATTCAAAAGAGCTGTCACGAATTGTTCACCAGCTCAGTTTTAAAACTCGTAAATTAGGTTTAAAAATTGCAGAAATTGAAATAGCACACTCTCACAAGGGTTTAGAAGTTCTGGTTATAGAAGGACAAAATGCCCAGCTGATTATGAATGGCTTGAGTCAAGCCGATCGCAAAACAGGTCAATACTTGGGAGAGAGATTCCATTATCCTCTAAGAATTAAGGCCATCACAGAAAAACTCACATATTCAATGATCTTCTAAAAAAAAAAGCCCCACCAAAAGGCAGGGCAATATTCGAGAAGGGGCCTGTTCTTATTCAGCGTCAGTAGAATAAAAACAAGCGAGGGTTTTCATCGTAGGAACTTTCATAAA